>Ga0247730_1000053_pt1 | contig 130267 bp, 117 predicted proteins | sample UWRJL073202C2_FD_180959 | JGI IMG/M metagenome (GOLD analysis project Ga0247730, IMG submission 180959) | Plant litter microbial communities from Arlington Agricultural Research Station in Wisconsin, United States - UWRJ-L073-202C-2 | ecosystem: Environmental > Terrestrial > Plant litter >...
AACTCTAATTTTGCGCGATCATCAATCACTGTATATAAACTTGAAGTAGCAGCTTTAACACGTGCACTTGCATTATCTTTAAGAATTACCTGCAAATTTTTCACGTTGAATTTCCCTAACGTTTTCACATTTGAATTGCCTGAAGCATCGATACGGTAGATGTCTTTTACATATACAACTACTGTTACCGGGCTATTTTCTGACGAATTAATGGTTAATGTAGAGCCAACTTGTTTAAGTGAGACCTTATTGATGTCTAGCTCATCCATTTTTACAAATTCATTAGCTCCCTGCATGATGAGTACATTTGTGTTGCCAGTAACAATCACTTTTTTGATTGCTGTGTTTGACGGGCCCTTGTCTGCCGTAACAGTAGCAGCTGAAGCAGTAAGACTAAACAATGAAGCTGATAAAATAATAGCTACTAAACTTGATTTTAATACGGTGTTGATTAGAGTTTTCATATCGTTTGATTTTTTAAATTTTTATAATTAACTATTTCCTAGTTGTTTGTATATGAGACGCAATCACCTATTAAATGTTGCAGCTACTTTTTCTATATTATACCATGACTCTGTAATAGCCGACCAACGCCTGTATTATTTCGACAAAAAACTAGTTAACTAATTCTGGGGGCTTTCCAATATGCTATTTACTATTGATGGGACTATACCTTTTGCAGATCAAGAACAGGAAAAGCGGAGACTCGGCGCGTTGTTGGTTTTATAAACCCAGGGGATTATAATTTTATGATTGCGATTTGCTTTTTTTGAACAGATGCAGTTACTTCTTCCGGACTAGTAATATTTTCACTTTTCAGGGCTGTAAATTTATCAGTGTTCATTTGTGCCAGACCAGCCATTTTAAAATCGTGGTTTGTTGATGTTCCAAGCAGTTTTAATTTTGCATGGTGAGTTATTGCAGTGTACAAACTTTCTGTATAGGCCTTAATGCGGCCGGTAGCACGGTCAGTAAGTATCACCTGCAGATTTTTTACCGTGAACTTGCCAGACGTGCTTACACTCGCCCTATCCGAAGCATTGATACGATAAATATCCCTCACATAAACCATAACAGTTATTGGGATAATTTCATTAGAACTGATCGTTAAAGTATGGCCTATTTGTTTAACTGATACTTTGTCCATATCTAGTTCATCCATCTTTACCATATCTCTGTCATTTTGGATTATTATTACTTTTGTATTTCCTGTTACAACTACCTTTTTAATTGGTGTTGTGGTGCTGTTCTTTTCTATTGCACTAGTAGCAGCAGAAGCGGAAATACTGAAGATTGAAGCCAATAAAATTAGAGCTCCAAAATTTAATTTTAATAAAGTTTTCATAACGTTTGATTTTATAAGTGACTATTTATTAGTTGTTTGCATATTATGACGCAAAGACTAAAAAAACGTTGCAATACTTATATTGATATTATACCACAGCGCGATAATAGCCGACCAACACCTTTATTTTTTCGACCAAATACCAGGCAAATCATTCCAATGCAAATAAGAAGAAGAAAGTTTAAGATTGATATGCAGTTTATATTTCCGATTGCATACTGTGACTTTAAATAAACCCAAGCAACAAATGAGTTACAATATTGCGATAGTTATTTAAAAATATCAACTTACAAGAACACAAATAAAATCCAAATATGATCGTTATGAAAAAACTCTATGTCCTTCTAAGCTTAGCCGCACTAACCATTTCTTCGTGTAAAAAAGAAGAATCTCTTCCAGCTCCTACCGCCTCATTTGAGCTGGTATCTACTGTTTCTACGCAAGGAACAACATACAGACCTTTAAACGTTTCAGAAAACGCTACTTCATATCTATGGGATTTGGGAGATGGTATTACTTCAACTGAAAAATCACCAGAATTTACTTTAAACAAAGTTGGTGTTTATAAAATCTCATTAACTGTTACAAACGATAATGGAAATACGAGTGTTTCAAGTAAAGAAGTAAAAATTGTGGCTCCTATTATTAGCTCTATTACGATAACCGGCTTAAATGAATGGGTCGGACAAAATTTCTCTTCACTCAAAAAATTCACTGGAGGCGATGTATGGGTAGAGGTCAGAAAATCTACATCAACAGACTCTTATGAACATGCAGCAGATGGGTCTTATAACTATCCCCTATTTTATAAAAGCGCAGTAGTTAATGTACCGGCAGGTACCACCTACCCTGTAACAATTGGCGTAGATAAAACTGTAATGTTAGATTTAGACCCTTCTAAAAAGGATAATCATTACAGCTTTAATTTATATGTAAAAGACAATGCAGGCGTCCATATGTTGTTTACTTCAGAATTCATTGGTTCTGTGTACATGCCACTTCTTTATAACAATAGTTATTCATGGAAAAGTAGTTTTGGCCCTTCAGTAGAAATCAAGGGCTATTATTATTAGTGCGCTTTATTAATCACATATACCTATTGTTAAAGCATTTTAATATATGAGTTTGTGTCATCATCGCTATTAATTGAAACTTATATATTATAATGATAAAATTCGGCAAAGTGCCCCCAAAATAGAGCGAACTATCTAGGGGCATTTTTATAAGCAAAAACACAAGGAATAAATTCGATTTTAAACTAGAATCACATAAAATAATTCTTTGTTTTTCGGAAACGGCTTGTGATTTCTTTGGTAAGTGCAGTTGCTGAATAATCCCACTTCATAAATAAATATAAAAATTTCTTAAAATAGATGTTGCTACGTATATTGTACTAATTAACGATCAACATTTAATACAAAACCAGTGGCACACCTTCAATCAAATATGGACAGGCTCTATTATAATATAGAAGGCCAGATGGCAGAAATTTATCAACCAATCTATAATTCTGGAATGTACCTGGTAACACTGGACCAGATAGAAATGGGATATCTTTATATTTCATATGTAGATGAAGACTTAGAGAAGCCAATCTGGGTAGCAAGTACCGAATTTGTTGGAACTTACCTTGATGAGCTTAGTAAATATATTGAGTCGACATACTCTTTATAACATTGTCCTTTATTAAAGTCAATTATTAAAGGAACTTTTTCAATTAATCCTCCCCTCCTACTACAATATTTAAAATTATTATTTCTTTTTTTTATCATAAAATATTAAATACAAAATTTATTTGAATTATATATTCAAAATGATATTTCCGAAAATGAATATTAATTGTCATGCAAAATAAAATAAGAAATAAGCCGATTAATTTATATTTATAGCTATGACAGCAAAAATTATTTTTGGTACACGTATTGTATTTTAAAAAATACATCTATAATACGTCTACCTATGAAAAACATTACATTCAATCATCAGATTAACACCCACCAATCTTCTCTAAGATCGTTTGCGATCCGTTTTACTCAAAATATAGAAGATGCTAACGACCTTGTTCAGGATACACTTTTAAAAGCTATTCGTTACAGCGAGTTATATAAAGAAGGAACAAACTTGCGTGGCTGGTTGTATACAATAATGAGGAATACCTACATTAATGATTACCGTAGGCAAAGTAAAAAATTGTCAATTATTTCTACGGAAGAAGAGCTGACCTCTGCACATTTATTAAAAAGCTCTACTAATAACCAAGTGGAGAACAAATTTTTAAATGATGATATCTTTAAAGCATTGCAAATGCTAGAGCCTGCGTATTATACACCTTTTATGAAATACTTTGAAGGTTTTAAATATCATGAAATTGCAGAAGAACTGGATATACCAATCGGAACGGTAAAAACAAGGATCCATATGGCTAGACAGGTGCTTAAAAAAGCTCTTAGAATTTATAGTAATAATCCTTCACTGACCATAAATTAATATAGCAATTAATCATGTACTACTTGTGATAAAAAAGCGCTTAATCAAAATAAAAGGCCCCTATAAAAATCTAGATTTATAGGGGCCTTTTTATATCCGCTTTGAGGGCTAGTAGCAAATCGGCTTTTCCGTGACTTTTTAGTTAAATGTGCTTTCGCCGTTTGTTAATAAATAAACAATCAAATCAACACTATTCCAGTTGATTTGATTGCTACAAATTACTTACTTAAAGTTGCTGTTTTGTCAACTGAAGCTGGTACAGTAATTCCATCGAAAGTATTAATTTCTTCAGTTTTTAGTGCTGCAAATTTATCAGTATCCAGCTTTGCAAGAACAGCCATCTTTGATACATGGTTACCCGAAATACCAAGTAATTCTAATTTTGCTTGATCATTGACTACTGTGTACAAACTTTCTGTATTTGCTTTAACACGTGCATTAGCTTGATCTTTTAACAGTACCTGCAGATTTTTAACTTTAAATTTTCCCAAAGTGTTCACGCTTGTTTTACCTGAAGCATCAATACGGTAAATGTCTTTCACATATACAACAACTGTTACGGGATTAAATTCAGAAGAATTGATTGTTAAAGTGCTGCCAATTTGTATTACTGTTACTTTAGCTAGATCAAGTTCATCCATTTTAACAGATTCATTAGAATCCTGCACGATCACTACCTTTGTGTTTCCTGTAACAACCACTCTCTTAATGTCTACATGAGATGTGCCTTTGTCTGCTGTAACTGTAGCGGCAGATGCGTTTAGATTAAACAATGAAGCTGATAAAATTATAGCTACTAAACTTGATTTTAATACGGTGTTGATTAGAGTTTTCATATCGTTTGATTTTGTACGTTTTATAATTAACTATTTCCTAGTTGTTTGTATATAAGACGTCAACACCTAACAAACGTTTCAGCAGCTTTCTCTATATTATACCATGATGGTGTAATAGCCGACCAACGCCTGTATTTATTCGACAAAGGGGGTACAACATTAGTCGTCTGTTTCCTGTAACATGCCTAAATAAAGAAAGCTACCCCATAAGGATAGCTTTCTTTATTTAGGCATTATAACTTATATTACTACCTGTTGTACGTATCGAAAGCACTTTCAAGGTTTCTGGCACTATTTCTATCCAAAGAATAACCCCAAATCGCTGTACCTACCCCTACACCTAACAAGATATATGATGGAGTCATATCAGAGTCTTTCAAATTAACACCAGAATTATGCGTCCCAAACCCACTACCCTTACCCACGTTATTCACATCTCTAAGACCACCAACCACCATAGCTATCAAAGCTCCTGCAATTGAAGCTCCGGCAGCTACATATAAAATAGTAGTGGTCTTTTTACTTTTTCTATAGATTTCCAACATACGCATGCTTTGCATATCATCGGCCATATCTCTTTTTAAATTGTTATAATTAACTTTTTTAAGGTCACCAAATCCTTTATTATAGTACATCCGGCTATCTACAGCCAGCGACCTTCTTGACCTATGCCTATATCCATGGTTAAATTCCCGGTCATAAACACTTGGTTCATAAGAAATTTGTTGAAAAAGATTAATCTTTCCCTTTATCATCCTTTCAGAAAATGAATTGTCACCATTAAAATTCATTTTCCTGGTATTGGCAAAAAAGCCATCCTCGTTACTAAAGAATTTCACCTGTGCTAATGGAAACCGCTTTGAATCAGCTCTTAGCTGGAAATAACCTAAAATATCTGGCCTGACCCGGATATTTTCAGCATGGATTACTGAATCAGAAAATAAGTAAATAAAGTTTTTGGATTGGCGCTCCTGGGCACCAGCGTTCAGGCCATAGCAAGCCATCACGATGAAGATTAATTTTTTCATATCGTTTACATTTGTGTGTAATCAATAATAGTATATTTTTAATCCAAACGCAAGCGTGTAAACAATAAGATACAATTCGTAATAGATAGCCTAAGATTGAGACTACATTTCGTATATGATATATTATTCAATAAGCTATATCAACATTCAGCCAGAAAGCACAAAAGATAAAACTTAAGCACTTTCTGGCTAGTAAGGAATCCTTAGATACAGGAAACCATATATTTAAAACATAGAATTTATCCAGCTTTAACCGTTAGAAATTCATTTAAGTGCTGTTCTAATAAGTCTGTATTGTAATCTCCTTCGTTCTCGTTTTTAGAAACCTCAATACTATCATCAGAAACTGTTAAAGTGAAAACAGTGCCTTCGATTACTTCTGGGAAGGAAATATTAATGATATCTGCAACATGTGCAAATTCTACACTTAGGTTAGATCTTAGTGCTTGATTAACGTATTCTGAGAATTCAATTTTCAAGAGATCAAATACTGCTTCCGGACTTAACGGTTGTACATTTTTTATAGTTGTCATACCTATCAATACCTAAAAACAGTGCCAAGAAAGAAACCTGAAGATCCATGCTAACTTATTAGAAAAAATGTTTAACAAAAAACGGGCTTTGAAAAATAATACAAAACCCGTTTTTTATATACAGAACTACATTATCAGATCGCTTAATTCATTTTCCAATCTGGTCTTTCGAAATGGCAAGTATATCCGTATGGATTCTTTTGTAAATAGTCCTGATGCTCTGCTTCAGCATTCCAGAAATCAGTTTCAGGAACAACTTCTGTAACTACTTTTCCTGGCCATACGCCAGAAGCATCCATCTCCGCAATTAAATTTATTGCGGTTTCTTTTTGTGTTTCATCCGCAAAAAATATAGCCGAACGGTAAGATGCACCAATATCGTTTCCTTGTCTGTTTCGGGTTGTTGGATCGTGAATCTGAAAGAAATACTCCAGTAATCCACGGTATGATAATTTAGCAGGATCAAATGTTATTTCAATAGCTTCAGCATGTGTTCCATGATTCCGGTAAGTCGCATTCGGAACGTCACCACCTGTGTATCCTACTACTGTAGAAACCACACCTGGATAATGGCGTATCAATTCTTCTACGCCCCAGAAACAACCGCCAGCAAGAATGGCTTTTTCAGTATTCATATATTTTTCCCTTTTTAATTAACTTAAAGATACGGCGGTAAAGCGTAAATGGCAAGAATAGCAAACTATATAACCAAGCTATGACGAAAAGTAATATCATTATACATCAATCTAATAAATCACATCAACGCTGTTAGCTATGGCATATGCTGGTTTTGAGCCGGCACCCGACTGTACATTGGTAAACTTTACACCTTGTGCGTCGTTCACTACAACCTTTGCATGGTCGGAAACCAAAATATGATCAAAAGATACATTCTTAAGCCGGTGCTCAGGATCTTTAAATCCATTGATATCTATAGCAGCTTTGTTAGCCGGAGCCAATGAAAGATCGATGTTTTTAAACACAAAGTTCTCAAATGTGGGCACTTGCGGCGCCGCATCCCCGTCATTATTATAATTAACAGCAGAAAATATAGTAATCTGCAGCAACTGGCAATCTGCTACAGTTACATTTTTAACATAACCTCCCCTATCTTTTGTTCCTTTAATCTGCATACCATGCAGTAGTTTCCCAGCTTTACAATCTTGTACAAGCACCCCGCTTACACCACCCGACATTTCGCTGCCGATGGAAATCCCGTGTCCCCTTTTAAAATCACAATCTGTGATCCTCACGTTCGTAGTTGGTTTGGCGACAAAATAGCCTTCTGGATTTTTACCAGATTTAATCGCAATACAGTCATCCCCAGTATCAAACATACAATTAAAGATGTACGAATCTGTCGATGAATCTGGATCTATTCCATCCCCATTACGTATGCCATTAGTGATAATTTTCAAATTGTTACAAGTAATATTATTACTATAAATATAATGGACTGTCCAGCTAGAAGGCTCAGTAACTGTCAAATCAGACAAGCTTACATTTTGGCTGTTCATTAAACAGATCAACCGTCCCCTGCTCCTTATCCCGCTCGCTTTGGTCATCGACTCTCCAAGCCGCTTGCCGCCCCCGCTAATTGTCCCTTTACCCGCAATGCGCAAATTTTTCACATTGTAAGTTCCATTCCGGTTAAGTGTACCAGCATTTAACAAGCTTGCATACGTTTTCATTTCCCATCCCTCAAAGCGGTTTATGATCATTGGGAGGTAATCGTCTACAGCAGTGGAGCCTTTTAACTTGCCGCCCTCTGCAATATACAGCGTCATGTCACTTTTTAAATGTAGGGCACCTGATAAGAATATTCCTTTTGGAATGTAAACAGTACCACCCTGTGTACAGGCAGTTATTGCTGCCTGAATAGACTTTGTATTAAGCGTTACGCTATCCGCTATAGCTCCAAAATCTAAAATATTGTAAACTTTCCCTATGGATGCAGTTTTAAAGCGAAGTGTATTTAGCTTACTAAGACCTTTGTTTTTGTGTTGTTTTACGCTGATAACAGCGGTGTACCAAGTTTTAGGTCTTAAATTTTTAGCCGTATAGTTTGTCCTGCTAGTTGAGCCAGACAACTCTCCATTAATAAAAATCTCGTAAACAGCACTCGCAGGATCATACTGTTTGTCCCACAACAAAGTAACGGAGCTTTCTGAAACTGTTCCAGGTGCGATGAGCAGGTTAAAAGTATAAACCGGTGCAGCAGCTACTTCCAATACCTGAAAAATGAATAGGACCACAAGAATAATCTTGCTTGTGTTTAAAGAGTTATATTTTTTCATTCGAGGATATATTAGTTAGGAGAATATACAAATATACCACCCTTACCGAGTTAACCGTCCTGCTTCATACCGTCTCATCCTTTCAATTTATTGGTGATTTGTAGTATCCCATCAAATAGCAGTTAATTAATTGATTCCTCTATCAATCCTTTAGGCAGGATTTTTTCCATCAATAATCGCTGCTGTGGTTCTACATTTACGAATTTCCATCCATCCTTTCCATTCTTTGAAATTGCCCAGGAACTTTTAGCTGCACTTATAATGTAGGTTTCCGTAGCTTCATCAAGCTTAACATTGTCTGATCCGAATGCATTAGCAAATGCTGCCTTTGTCATTAATAATCGATTATCTTTAACTTCCGCAGATTCTATTGTATCAACAAGCATTTTCATACTCATTACCGATATGTATCTGAGTTTTGCATAGTAGGAAGAATCTATTTTCCTGCTATCCACAATTTCTTTGATGTCAAATCTAATCATCTTCACCACCATCTTTCTATTATTAAATAATTGATCAAACAGAGCAACCATTTGAGTTCGTGGTATTATTGTGAAAATTTCTTCAGGCACATAATCCATCGATTTATCAAATTCCCGGTATGTTATCAACTTTGTATATTCAGTGAAACGTTGCCTTATGCTTGTTTTATAATCTTGTGCTACACCGGTAATGCTACAAAGTAGAAAGTTCAGGACAATAAAGAGGCGTTTGAGATTCATATAGATAAATATACTACCAATCATACAAATTAACACTTTTCATTAACTAATTTTAATAAAAAAATCATTGTTATGGGAAAATTCTTTGACACAATTAACGACAGTCATCGTGCATTCATTCTAAAGCAAAAACTATTTTTCACTGCCTCTGCTCCATTAAGTGCTAATAGTCATGTTAATCTTTCTCCAAAGGGGATAGATAGTTTCCGTGTACTATCAGAAAGCCGGGTAGCCTATATGGATATTGTAGGTAGCGGAAACGAAACCTCAGCACATATTTTAGAGAATGGGAGGCTGACCATCATGTTTTGTGCTTTCGATGGGTCACCCAATATCTTACGTTTATATGGTAACGGTTATACTGTACTACCTGGCGACGAGGAATGGCAAGATCTCGCCCCGCATTTTAATATTCAGTTAGCTACGCGACAGATCATAGTTTCTGATGTGCATCAAGTTCAAACTTCTTGCGGCTTCAGCGTTCCATATTATGATTATAGAGGGGAAAGGGACCATGCTCAGAAATGGGCAGAAAACAAAGGGGCCGAAGGTCTGCAATCTTATAAAGAGGAGAAAAACAGAATTAGTCTGGATGGGTTACCTACGTCTCTATTTTGAGCGCAAACAGATGACAACATTAAATAAGTAAACAAGAGGTTTACACCTGCTTTTGGGATTTGTAGATCTAACCATAAAAATCAACAATCACCCCCATTTTAAATTAGGATTAGATTTGTAGGATAAGCAAATATCTTTAAGTTATTAATCTGCGTTTTGCATCCAAGACGCAAACATGTTATTAATGTTGCACCAGAAAATCTATAATATTAACACCATAACTTGGTCGTTAACCCTGGCAGTGATACGAAGAAATAATAAAATTTAAAAATTACATTATACTTATTAGTGCGCAAGCAGTTATTGTTAATTATAACATAGCATAAACCATCAATATCGTTAGATATTACTAATTTTAGCTCACAAATTAACCAGCAAACAATCAATTATTTGATACTTAATTAATAAACAACTACTGCTCAATAATGTGAATATATGCGCTAATTCTAATTTACCAAATCACTGGCAAAGGATCAATAGAATGATATTCCGCTAATTACAATCAATAGAACTAGTAATAAAAAAATTGCAATTATTAATCGTAATCTTATTATGAATAAAGATATCGCCAAAGAGTTAATAGATAGGGCAAAACATGACTTGTATATACGGGAAGAACTTTTAAGAGATGGTAAACTATCATCGGGATATCATCCTGATATGGAAAGGATACATGTAAATAATGCAATTCGATTGGATGAAATTATAGATTCCATTGGATACCCCACAATATCAAAGGTAGGAAAAGAAGCTAGCGACGCGGCATGGCTTATTGTTCAACACGCTATTAGTAAACCTGATTTGATGAAAAGATGCTATGCGCTAATATCCGAAGTTGCTGATGAAGTTACCTCCCAAAACTTTGCTTATCTACACGACAGGATTTGTTACTTTGAAGGAAGACCACAAAAGTATGGTACCCAGTTTGACTATCGTGGTATTTATGCCGTTGAAGATAAAGCAGAAATGATACGTCTGCGCAAAAAATTACGGCTTATCGCACACGAAGATGAGCTGATATCTGAATATAAGACTTCAAAAGATCAAGTGGATTTGCATCCACCTGATAAAGAATTTAATAAATGGAGAAAAAAAGTTGGATGGATATGAACTTTACAACAGATTGAACTTTAAAATTGGATAATCAGCGGATAAATTTAATACTTAAAACATCAATTTGCCCGCTTTAGGGAGATGTATGAACAGGAATGTGTCAAAACCATTAACTTTAGAGATGCATGACAAGTTACCTTTAAAACGTTTGATCAAGCTTACTGTATTACAAGCGATGATCATAGGCTTTATTTTTTATCTGATTGCCGCTTATAACGGCAAGCCCGTTTTACATATTATTCCCTACACCGTACTCACCATGGCCGGAGTGCTAATGGTGGGCTTTTCGGACATTGCGACAATGGTCATCCTCTCTCATAATTATTCTACCCGGTCCCGGAAGTTTTCTTTTTTACGGCGTATGATGACCTATCTCCTTAGCATTCTTATTTATCTTTTATTAAGACCGGTTTTTGCATATACGAGTAACAAACATTGGACATTTTGGGATTTAGGATCATTATTAGCTTTTATAGGTTCAGGAATTGTGATGAACACTTTGATTACGCTATTACATGATTCAGTGTTGTTATATGAACACAAGATGACGAGCGAGCTGGAACTTTCACGCTTACGAGCCAGCAATGCAGAAGCAATGAACCTTGCTTTAAAACAACAAATACATCCGCATTTTCTATTTAACGCATTAAATACACTTAAAGCACTTTATCAAAAAGACACACAAATTGCCGACGACTACATTGTTCATATGGCTAACTTTTTAAGGGCATCCATCTATCACCATAGCGCAAATGTGTCAATATTAAAAGACGAAGTGAATTTATTGTATGACTATTTAGCGATGCAGCGTATCAGGTTTGGGAATGCGCTAGACTGCACAATCACTTTATCTGAAGAAACTTTAAACAAATACTATCTGCCGTCCTTCTCCTTACAACCTTTACTGGAGAATGCTTTTAAACACAATAACTTTACATTAGAAGACCCATTGCGCGTAGTAATTAGCCAAGATGGTGACCGGTTGGTGATTAGTAATAATTTACAAAAGAAAGTGTTAAAAGTAAACTCTACTAATTATGGCCTCGCTAACCTCGCAGAAAGATACCGGCTTTGGTCTGGAGACCAGATTATTATTCAGGAAGAACAAAATATATTTTCTATCAGTATTAAATTATTAGATCATGAACATAGTAATCATTGAGGATGAAGCATTTGTCGCGGATGAGTTGGAAACTAATATCAGGAAATTAATAGCGGAGCCGGTAGAGATTGTACAAATTAAGTCTGTAAAGACTGGTTTAGCCTACTTTAGCGATCATCCAGCTCCTGATTTGATATTTAGTGACATACAACTTGGTGATGGGCTTAGCTTTGAAATCTTTATCGGTCAGCCGATGTCTGTTCCAGTTATTTTTTGCACTGCTTATGATGAATACGCCCTGGATGCATTCAAGGCGAATGGTATTGATTATATCCTAAAGCCCTTCACCACCAAAACATTAAATGATTCCTTGCAGAAATATATGCAGCTGAAAAAAGTATTTTCTGCCGATCAAACGCCACAGTATGCTGCCTTGCTTAAGCTGATTGCTGGAAAGAATGCAGAAAAAGTTGCATCTATGCTGGTATATCACATGGACAAAATAATTCCTATAAATCTAGATGATATTGCCATGTTTTACCTTGAAAATGATGTTGCACATTTGCTCACCTTTTCTGGTAAAATCTATTTCCCCAATAAAAACCTCGATGAATTGGAACGGTTATCAGGTGGTACATTTTTCCGGGTAAATCGTCAAAACCTGGTATGTAGGAGTGCCATTGTTGATGTATCGAATTTTTTTTCACGGAAATTATCTTTAAACCTTAAATTTCCTTTTGCCGAAAAGGTGATTGTAAGTAAAGCAAGGGCACCACAATTTTTAAACTGGCTCGCCAAAGGGTAAGCCTTCCTTCAATTTTTACTGCTTCAGTATGCCTTAACCCCCTCAATTTAATATAAATTAAGGGGGTTTCTCATTTTATATCCTGTACATTTTATTTCAAAAGCCTACAGGTTACTTCGGGTTTAACTTTGCCCGCTTCGTTTACTTTTTACTATAAATTATATCTGCGCTGCCTCACTTTTGCCTAAGTAATCAGCCAGACAATGAGGTTGTGGCCATTAGAAAATCAAATAAGAAAAAGAAATTATGAGAAAGTTAGTATTTATGTTAGTTGTGTTATTTGCAGTGGCAACCCAAGGTTTTAGTCAGACTGCACCCGAAAGTCAAAGCTTTGCGAAAAAGATCCTTAGTAAAATGGAGTTTGGAATTACTGCCGGTGGTAACGTTAGTAATTTTACCAATGCCAGCTTTGCTACAGACCCATTACCGGGTTTCCAGGCGGGCCTTACTATTGCATATAAATTTAGCCCCAATTTTTTGGTGCAGGAAGAATTCCTTTATGCAATGCAAGGCGCAAAAGTAAAGGACGGCCTGCTTAGCGGTCAAGAGGTAAAACTATCTTATGCCTCGGTACCAATCCTTTTTAAATACCGTACAGACGGTGGCTTTTTTATAGAGGCAGGTCCTCAGGCAAGTTTTAAAGTAAAGGAAGATATTGGTGGAATAACCGACGGTAAATTTGCAAAAAAGATTGATTTTGGTGCGGTTGGTGGACTGGGCTATAAATCAAATATCGGATTAGGATTTGATGCCAGATACGTTTATGGGTTTCAGAAAGTTCAGGAAGTGCCTTCACCCATCTTAGGTGACTTTAAAAACAACAGCCTACAAGCCAGTATTTTTTATACTTTCTAGGTTAATAAGCTAATTTAAAACCATTTACAGGGTATCGGATGCAGCCCGAATCGGGACTTTATAAAAACATAAATGATAGTAAAACTATGAAAAAGACAACTGTATTAAGCATCAATTTAGTAATGGGCATCCTCCTGATTTTCCTTTCTTCTTACACTTTTGGACAACAATCAACAGAAATCACCATTACTGGTGTAAGAAGTGTTAAAGGAAAAGTTATTGTGCAAGTCTTTAAGGACAACGTCAGTTACCAGGACGAAAAACCTTACAAGAAAATTGTCTTTGAGAAAAAGGGAATAATCAATGGCACATTGGCTATATCATTTAATCTGGAAGCAGGAACCTATGGTTTCACCCTGGTTGATGATGAAAACGGTAACGGAAAGATCGATAAAAATATGATCGGGATGCCTAAGGAAGGATTTGGATTTTCAAATTTCTTTATGGAGAAAATGAAAAAACCATCCTTTGATGATTTCAAAACAAATTTAAAACCACAATCAAAAATAGTAATAAAGGTAAAATATATGTAGCCTTCGAAACATATGATCAATTATTCAATAAAAAATTAAAATAAAACAATTCACCATGAATGTATCAACAATTAATAAGAGTTTATTTACAGGTTTCGCCCTAAGTGCGATTATGCTATTTTCATCCTGCAAAAAGAATGACATTGACAGTTCAGGACAATTTCGCCTAAAGGTAGTGAACGCCTCTCCTACTGCAGGTCCGCAGACATTTACACTTGCAGGAAGTTTATTAGTAAGTAATGGATTGAACTACAATGAGTCGTCCGATTATGTAACCAGCCCTTCAGGTACAAGACTTGTAGGGGAATTTAAAAACCAGGGAACTAATAGTGTTTATGCTTCAGGAGAAATCTGGACTGCAAATGATATTACACAAACTGTTTATCTTGCCGGCCAGGGATCAAAGGCAAGGGTGAAAGTATTTAAAGATGATCTTGCCACACCAAACAACAACCAGGTAAAAGTAAAGTTTATCGATTTTAGTGACGATGGACCATCTGTAGTAAAAATAGAAACTAGTACAGGAGACGACCTGGTTAGTAGCCTCGTGAGAAATGAGGATAGTGGCTATAAGTATATTGCACCCGGTAACCTTACCGTCCAAATCAGAAGTATCACTGGAAATAGTTTTTCTGAAAGCTTTGTAGTACCCAACTTGCAAGCTGGAAAGATATATACGATATATTTTACAGATGCTGCTGACGGTAGTATGGTAGTAAACACTGTAGTACATAATTAGTACATCCTTAGCGTAATGTTTAAAGCCGGATCACTAACGTGACCGGCAAACAATCTATCTCATAATGATAAATTATTGACCTGCATGAACTTAAAATTTTTGATCATACCTGATTTTTATCAAACGGTAGATTGTACACCATCAACAATTAAGAGAACATTACCCCGCTGTAAAAACAATAGGTTAAAGCAAACGTGCAGATAATGAACATTCTAAAACAAATGTTCATTTATTTACCGCAAGAGGATCAATTTTTGAAGGTATCTTTCTAATTAAATCATAAAGATACTTGAACAATCAATTTTTTGGAAATTATTTTTTGCCACATCACATCCCTCACGCTTAACTTATCAAAATGGAATTTTATAGAAACAGAAAAAAAACAGTCAGCTTAATTTTGATTTGCACAGGTGTACTTGTAGCCCTGCTGATCATATTTTTATATGGCATTGGCATCTTTACAAATACAGTCAGTACCAAACTAGCCGCTATATCTTTAATATTTGGTTTAATCTTAGCAATTATTATCATCAAAAAATTAATTTCATTAAGAGACAATTCTCCCCTAATTATACTGAGCAACGAAGGAATCATTGCAAAAGTTACTGCAGTGAGCAAGGCAGCTGGATTGATTTTTTGGAAAGATATTATAGACATTAGCATTAACAAGATTGGTGGTGATATGCTCATTACGCTTACCGTAGATAATCCAAATCATTATATCCCTGTAATCAAAAAAAAGTTATCTGCAATGGTAGTAAACGGTATAGAGGACGAACAGGGAAATTTACCTATTCACCTTACTGCATCTGAACTGGACCCTAATGTGCAGGAGCTGTTTACATTAATTACAACATACAAAAGCAAAGTGAACCAACCTCAAAATTTAACAACATGATCTATAGAGGCTGGGGATTTATTGCACTGCTGATCCCAACAGTTACCATACTGTTATTCACTTACCTATTCGGAGTGAATGGAAATATCAGTCTGGAAGTTTTCTTATATAGCTTGTTAGCATCGGGACCTATTGTTTTTTTCCTTGGAATATGGATGAATACAAAATCCATACATGATATGTGGTTTATTCCATTACAATACTGGGGTATCATCCGGGCGCTTATCGCTGTAAGAGTTTTGGCTTTTAAAGCTATGTAAATACACAAAATTAAATGCCATTACATCAATCTAAGTTCGGTCCGCGATGTTAAAAAGCATACTAAGGTAAAATTTTAACTTTGGGAATAAACTGATCATAAATATTTTTAATTTTATAACCCTTTCTCCTCTATACTTAAATAATACTTTTTGCTTTGCTCCAATGAATACACTAATTGAATTGGTACAAGCCTACGGGCTTTGGATAATCTTTCTCATTATGCTATTCCAGAGCATTGGCTTGCCACTACCTGCATTTGCGATTATTATTTTTACTGCAGCTATCACTCCTACCACAGCAATTGATATCACTTCACTCCTAATGACCGCAACTTTTGGCTCTTTAATTGGTGACATTATCTTATATCAGGCCGGTAAAAGATTAGGCACAAGTATTCTTGGGAAATTGTGCAGGATCTCGCTATCGCCTGACTCGTGCATAAGGAGCAGTGGGGATATATTTAACCGTTATGGTCCACCGGCGTTGACTGTTTTAAAATTCGTTCCAGGGCTTTCTACATTAGCCCCGGTAGTAGCCGGTGTATACGCGATGCCGATATTTTCATTTATAGCCTTTTCTATGATAGCTGCAGCATTTTATAGCATAGCGGCCGTTAGCTTGGGCATTTTATTTCACGATGAAATCAGTAGTTTAATTGCCACACTAACACAGTTCGGCAAACTTAGTATTGTCATCATTATTATTTCATTTGGTATTTACTTGTTTGCAAAATGGTTGCAACGGTACCGCCTTATCAGACAATTCAAAACTGACAAGGTAACTGTCAATGACCTGCTAGAATTGATACAAGAAAGAACAGGTCCCATAATATTTGATGCTCGTCCAGCGGATCAGAGGTTAAGAAATGGGTTTATTCCCGGCTCAATACATATCAGCGATACTAATTTAATTGAGATTGCAAATCTCTATTCTGCCCATGATGAGATAATTATCTATTGTTCCTGTCCTAACGAACTCACTGCGGCTAAATATGCTCAAAAATTGCGTAGAACAGGCTTAAAAAGGATAAGACCCCTATTAGGAGGGCTTGACGAGTGGACTAAGTCCGGTGGGGGAATATCATTCAATTAGAGAATTTGTATATTCAGACTTCAGCTATTCTTGATAAGAATCGAAAGAAAAATTCCTTTTCTGTGCACCAAATCCATAGTTAAAGTATCCAAAGATATAGGGCTATTCACTCATAACCAGTCTAAGACGAGTAGTAAAATATTTACCATGAATCTGTAAATCATAGTGCAATTCGTTTGTATTCAATAGCCATAGTTAAGCATGATGCGCCTAGGATTGGTAGGGGTTTTGGTATACCTTTCGTTTGGGAAGGTCCGTTGTACTGGTGGCTTAAGTCCGTTGTAAGTCCGTTTTTCTCTTAGAAGAAATACGGACTTACAACGGACTTACTACGCATGTATACCTTACTTTCCCAAAGCAAACCCAGAGCAATGTCTTCTCCTAGAATAGCTATACAGATTTACTAATTAATCCTAAAGTAGCTTAACTACTTCTTTATTTAATCCTAAAGTAATTATACATCTAATTTACTATTCCTGATATATTTATACACTTACAGTTGGGATTAGATTTTTATTCTTGTCTCTCCATCTTTTTTTAGTGGGCCATGTTCCAGGTGAGCTTGCTCTGGCGTTAAATAATCACAGCTTGCATGTGGTCTTTCACTATTGTAAACCTGTATGCTCCTGGCTACCTTTTCCTTGGTATGCAGGAATCCTGCACAGGAATTATGTAGATAGAATTCCTCTTTAAGAATCCCGTTCATTCTTTCTGCAATTGCATTTTCATAAGGGTCACCATTTTGGGTCATACTAATCGCTATTCCATCCTTAAGAAGTGCATCTACATATTCCTTGCAGCAGTATTGTGCTCCCCTGTCGGAGTGATGGATCAACTTTTTATCAGAATATATGCGGTTGGATATGGCCATTTCAAGAGCTTCGAGGCAACCTTTTGCTGACATATCTGTCCTTAAACAATATCCCATGATCCTTTTAGAATACGCATCTGTCACCAAACTGAGATAAGTCCATTTGCCTGGTATTCTAATGTAAGTAATATCACTTACCCAGAGCATTTCAGGTTCAGTAAAGGTCCCATCTTTGATTAAGTTATTGTATTTATGCATCCAGTGATGAGAATCGGTTGTACAAACTTTGCGCTTCCGCCTGCGGATATCTAGTTTATAGCTCCTCATTAAATCATATAAATAATCTCTGCCCATTTTGATTTGATGTTCGTTCAGGAAAGGCTGTAGTTTGTGATAAAGCTTCGCTGTACCAAGCCCGGGAAGTGATTCCCTGATTTCGAGTACTTGCTGCAGCACCAGTTCATCTTGCATTTGATGATCTTCAACTCGCCGCTGCCGTTCATAATAAGCATGCCGTGTTTTGCCAAACAGCCTGCAAAGGGTCTTCAGCCCCTTTGCAGGAAAATCCTTTTTCATTTTACTGACTGCCTGGCCCCAGACTTTTTTCTGATCGTGATTTTAAGCTGATCTTCGGCAATGTCAATGAGTGTATCCAGGGCTTTGATTTTCAGATTGGCCTCCTCTAAAGCTTTATGTAGGGCCTTCTCTCTGTCATTTGCGGGTTCAATTTTGTTTTTCGGCATATCAACAGTATTAGCTAAGCCAATTTCGGAATTTTCTTTAGCAAAAGCGCGCAGCCAATTTCGGATCACAGTAGAATTTGAAATATTAAAAGCAATCTGTGCTTCTTTTACAGTCATACCCCTTTCAATAGCCCGAAAGACTGACCGCTTTTCGGCTGTAGTATAAGTCTTGTTAACCCGGGAAGGGTACTGTTGGGAACCATAATCACGCAGCCACTTGCTAAGGCTTTCAGAAGAGATCCCATATTCTAGCGTAATTGCTTTGCGGGGAACTCCAGATTCTATCAATTTTACGATTTTTAAGATCAAACGCTGGTCGTAGCGCGATCTGACAGTTTTTCGTTCTAAGTAAACGATCTCTTCCTTTTGAATATCCATTACACTTTTTGTTGTGTATAGTTTTTTTAGGAATGGACACAAACACAAGAGCAAGAACAAAGCAGTTCTTTTGGAATATACCTACGGCATATTGGTTTCGACATTACTAATAAAACCTACAGATAGATGCATCAAGTGAACAAGTTTAGCTTGAGAGATTTTCTTAGCCATACGAATTTCTTTCACTGTGTCGATTACATTGCTTTCACCCAATTATTTCCCAATACAAAACTTGCTAAAAATATTATCCAACAAATCATCCGTAGTAACCTTTCCAGTAATCTCTCCAAGATAATAAAGTGCCTGCTTAATATCAGTAGCCAAGAAATCCGAAGTAACCGGATTAATCAACCCTTCAGATACACTGCTCAAAGATTCCTGAGTTTTCCTTAATGCTTCCACATGTCTGATATTCGTAACCATAGTATGGTTCTCCGATAGCTTGTCCCCTACCGCGGTCTCATACAGTAACTCTTTCAACTCCTCAACAAACTGGTTTTCCTTCGCAGAAATCCCAATAAACTGAATATCTGCTGGCAGATTCAGTTCTTTCACTCTGTCACTATAAGAAAGATCCATCTTGTTCGCAACGGCGATAAAGGCAACACCTGGTTTGTGCAACCTTGCAATATCTTCACGAATTTCTGAAGCGGAAAGATTTACTACATCGAATAAATAAACCAACACAGCCGACTGGCTAATTTTCTGCATGGTTTTCTCAACTCCTATAGCTTCAATAGTATCTGTGGCTTCGCGTATGCCCGCTGTATCGATCAGCCTAAAGTTAATGCCGTTAATGTTTAAAATCTCTTCTATCGTATCCCTTGTCGTTCCTGCGATCTCACTAACAATTGCACGGTCTTCATTCAGCAATGCGTTTAACAAAGTTGACTTCCCCGCATTCGGTCTTCCTGCGATTACGGTATTGATTCCTTCTTTAATTACGTTACCTAGTTCAAAAGAGCGGATCAGCTTATTAAGCACTAATGTAATCTTGTTAATCAAAGCCTGTAACTGCTCTCTGTTTGCAAACTCTACATCTTCTTCAGAGAAATCCAGTTCCAGTTCTATCATGGAAGCAAAATGGATTAGCTGTTCGCGTAAAACATTAAGCTCCGTACTAAAACCTCCCCTAAGCTGGTTCATTGCAACACTATGTGCAGCTTGTGAGTCGGACGAGATCAGATCAGCTACGGCTTCTGCTTGCGACAAGTCCATGGCCCCATTTAAAAAAGCGCGTAAGGTAAATTCACCAGGTTTAGCTGCTGAAGCTCCTTTTTTGATCAGCAAACTGATAATCTGCTGTATGATATAATTAGATCCATGGCAGGATATTTCTACCACGTTTTCTTTAGTGTATGATTTGGGGCCAACAAACAAACTTACCACTACTTCGTCAATTACGATGTCGCCATCTTTGATCAAGCCAAAGTGTAAAGTATGAGTGGGTTGTGCTAATAGGTCTTTCCCGCTGAAAACGGAATTGGTAATGGCAATAGCGTCTTTTCCAGATAAGCGGATTACACCGATGGCACCAGCTCCGGGAGGGGTAGATAAAGCGACTATTGTTTCATTTGTAATCATGTGCGGCAGACTTAGTAATAATTTGCGCTAAATTACCCAAACATTTGCAACCTTTCCATGTTTAACCATTGAAAACATTGATTTTAGAATCAAATTAACACTTGCGTTACAATATGAAAGAATTACCTCTTACCGTTAAACGGTCAATCGAATTATTTGGTCTGCTGCTTATCGGTACGCTGTTCGTGATAGGAAACGATATTATTATGCCTATCATCATGGCGTTTTTTATTAGCATTATGCTGGTGCCCGTTTACCGTTTTTTAAGGAAATATAAAATACCTGAAGCATTATCTATCGTGCTGCCAATTTTACTGGTTGCAATATTTGTAGGACTGATCATCTGGTTCTTCTCTTCTCAGGTGGCTAATCTGGTTTCAGATTTCCCCCAGATTAAAAAGAATGTTTCACTGCATTTACAGGCTTTAAGCAAATGGGTGAGCAGTGTGAGCCACTATTCTACTAAACAACAGCTTGATTTTATTGACCAAAAGAGTAACGATTTATTGTCTATGGCTGGCGGAATGGCTAGTGGTGCAGCAGTGACTTTAAGTTCTGTGTTCGTGTTTGTGGGGTTATTGCCGATTTATATTTACTTATTGCTTTTCTATAAGGATATTTTACTGCGTTTTATTTTTATGTGGTTCAAGACTGATGATCATCCAAAGGTTAAGGATGCGATTTATGAGACGGAGTCAATTATTAAAAGTTACCTAATTGGGTTGCTGATACAGGTAACTTATATGACTATCCTACTGGGTGGCATATTGATGTTGTTAGGTATTAAACATGCGTTGCTGATTGGTGTGATCTTCGCGATTTTGAATTTGATCCCCTACGTAGGTGCCCTGCTTGGTAATATCATTGGTGTGTTGTTAACGCTGACTGCCTCAACGGCTTTAGGACCGGTAATTACGGTTTTGGCGGTAATTGCAGGGGTTCAGTTTCTGGATAATAATATATTGATGCCAAGGATTGTAGGTTCTAAAGTAAAAATTAATGCCCTGTTCTCTATTATCGGAGTGATTGTAGGTGGAAGCCTTGCCGGGGTATCAGGGATGTTCCTTGCTATGCCGATGATTGCGGTGTTAAAAGTAATATTCGACCGTACAGAGATGTTTAAACAATGGGGAGTGTTGCTTGGCGATGAAAGACCTACCAGAAGCCCAATGACATTCTCTGTTTTCAGAAAGAAGTCTAACGTGTCTACTAAGGCGGGCGTAGAAAAATAAGGATAGCAAACCATTATAGTTAGCAATCTCTAATTTACGTTTATATATGAATGGCTGTATTAATTTTTAACTGATAGGTTTAAGGAAATTACATTCATTTGTGGCTTTAATCGGAAAACTGCGCCATTTGCGGGTTTAGAAAAAGATCCCTTAACGGCTTGTACCTGGTAATTCATTCCATCAAAGTTGCAGTTCAACTGTTCAGGAACGATCTGATTGAACGGCAATTTTGCCTGATCTGCGGTGGTCAGGTCAAAATACCAGTTGCACTTAGTTTTGCTGACTAACTGGATACTTGCCAATTTTTCACTCAAATCAATTTCCAGTGTTCCCGCAACAGAGGTTAGCGGCCAGGAAATATGAATTGCAGTATTGCCCTTATCGGTGAACTTGGGATCTCCACCTTGTAATGGCACCTCTTTACCATTAATCAAAGCTTTTAACCTTAATCCTGCTAGCTGATCTGGTTTGCTCCAGATATAACCATCAATTACCGGGAGCGTAAAAAAGGTACACTCATTAGCTGTTGCTACTTCTTTGGTATAAATATCAGGATAACTTTCGTCAAATAAATGGATGTCGCGAATGCGAAGGGCTCCATTTTCCCACAAAATATTTATCCGGTAAAAACGGCTATTAAACCATACGGTTTTAAGGGTACTGCCTTCCAGATCTTTGGTGACGGCAAACGAGGTAGCTGGTGTTACTTTATAGTGTTCTTTAAACCACAATCCTGAAGCTTCCATGGTTTCTACTTTTACTTTTCCTTCGCTCCTTAATTTCGCAATCAGTGGAAACTGCATCTCCAGGCCTTTGGCCATTGCATCCCAGGTAAAGGAGTTTTCCTGACCAGCCTGGGTGTAGTTAAATCCCAGCGAAGGGTCGTCAGTAAAAGTTTTAAAGAACCAGTTGGTCCAGGTGGCATCTCCACCGCCAAATTCGTAAACAGGTTCTAACGTAACTACACCTTGCCTGGTAGTGCCTAGACCAGTATCATATTGCCTGATCGGATCACTCCCTAACATCCTGAATATGGGGACAGGGATTTGGTTAGCTGCATTTTGTGCAGGCATATAAGAATTGATTTTACTCGGGTAATACGCTTGGTTCCAATAACCGCCCCACAGCGTATAACCGTCTGTCCCATATTGGTCTTTACAATTACTGGAAGCTACAATATGGTATTTTTCATACATATAACTTAAACTATGCGCATCAATAAACCATGAACCCACAGATTTAGGATAATAACCGAAAATCTTTTTAAAGTCGCCCATATACACATCAATCAACATTTCCCTTTCCTTAGGGGTATAACCTGTAGAAAAACCAATATTCGCGCGCCAATCCCAAGGGTACCGCCCCCTCCATTGTAATCCGGATTTCTCAACTAATGGCTGTGGGATTTCCCACCAGCCGCCAAGTTCAAATGATTCTTTTGGTAATCCTTTTAGCAATTGCTGATAGCGTGGATCCATCAAAGCATCGTACTGCAGCAGAAATGTACCGGGCAGATTATACTTTTTCATCATCTCTACCTGCTTCACCACCGTTTGGTACAATACCTCTTCTGTAATTTTAGGATCTCTAGGCTCTAGCAGGCGGATAAAATTGACAATGTTTACAATTTTAGGCCCTGCTTTACTGTTTGCAGGTTTTGCAGGATCAGCAGGAATACTAAAGAACGAAGAAAGTATAACAACGAGTAGCAGCCCAATGATAATTTTCGATTTAAAGAAGGTAAAATTCATCAGTTTATATTTTGGTTTAATTCGCCTATTTTGGTATAGAGTGCTAATTTAAAAATGAAATATACTAATAATGAATGTGATAATTAGCTATCAAATTATACTCAAAATATTACATACATATTTTTTTATGTATGTAAAAACGTTTATATTTGGATATGGCAATTAACAACGATCTATTTAAAGGGACATTGCAGACCATCATTCTCAAATTATTGTCGGAGAATAACAGAATGTACGGGTATGAGATTACGCAAAAGGTAAAACAGATTACGCAGGGTGAGTTATTATTAAAGGAAGGGGCACTTTACCCTACTTTACATAAATTGGAAACGGACGGACTATTGGAGACTTCCACAACGGTGGTTGACAATCGGGTGCGTAAATACTATTCACTGTCTGAAAATGGGGAGACTGAAGTGGTAAATAAACTGCAGGAAGCGAAGAATTTTATCCGTAACCTGGAATTATTATTAAAGCTTAACCCTTCACTAACATAACTTACTGTTATATACAGGTAAGGAGGAGAAAGCTTTTTAAAGGCTATAGCCAACCAATTGACTATAAACAATAACCGATGAAATTAACAGAAGAACAATTAGCTGAAGTAAGGATATATATATTTAGTGCACCGCGCTTTCGTGAGACTTACAATGAGCTATATGATCATATTTTAAATGCGCTGGAAGAGATGGACGGTGAGTTTACTATCGAATTTGTGCGGCAGATTGTAAAAAACGACTTTGGCGGGTTTGATAAAATTGTTGAACAGGAGGAGCGCTATCAAAAACAGGTAACGAGCAGTTACAAAAGGTTGCTTAGAATAGAAATGCTCAATACTTTTAAGTTCCCTGCTATTTTGAGCAATATTTGCGTTTTATTGATCAGTATCGGTTTTTATGCTTACGGTATAAAATATGGGATAAACATCAAGCCACTTTACAGGGCGCTTTATATTATTTCTTTATTACCTGTGTTAGTATATATCTATAAAAGGTTTGTAGCAGACAGAAAACATATTAAGCCTTCCATAAAGTATGATTTTTTACACCATATGTGGCTTCTCGGACAGTTCGCTTCTCAGGTAATTTTAATCTTGTTCGTATACAAGAGCTTTGTGACCATTCCGTTGCATATCCAGTTCATGATTTTGAGTTTTTCGTTTTTCGCTGTTTCTGTATTTGTCAGGGCATTTGTGAAGTTGTACAAACAGAAAATTAGCGTGTTAGCGGTTTAAATAATAGCAAGCCAGATCAAATGATAATGAGGCTTGATTTGTTCCAACAAGCTGCATGATTAAAAACACTACTTTATTTCATTGGTCTCACTTCATTTCATCAGTCTTACTTTATTTCATCAATCTCACTTCATAGATTCCAGCAGTCTCTGTTCCATTTAACGCAACAAACATTACTGTCATTTTCGAATCTGACTGTTTAATCGCTCCTGCTGGGATTTTATAATCTGCTACATAAAATAGATCGCCTTTGCTACCATCCAGATTTACATTGGCAATCTCTTGATCATTTACCAGAATCTTAAAGTTCCGTTCTTTATCCTTGCCGTAGTAGGTAAGCCGTAACGTTTTCCGTTGCTGCTCTTTATCGTCAGTCCTTTGCCCTTTGTCGCTACCTTTTTGCTGTTTATCGGTCAGCTCATAGCTAAACCAGCCTTTTGCAGAGCGCCAGTGTCGGTCTCTAAATGTCCCGTTAGTTGATTGTTCCCCCTTAAAGAAGTGATCAGACTCCGGTTGTTGTTCTCCCGGATAAACTAAATCAACAGTTACTGCGGCTAGTTTTGCGGCGGCTTCTTCTTTTTGTGCTTGTCTTGTTCGCATTTCTGCCAATCCGCCGCTGGTTTCCTGTTGCCAGTAAATCACATATCGGGCATCATGGATTTTATAAAACGGAACCAATTCTAGTTTTTTGTATGAGGCGGGATAAATTAAAGCTGATGCCGAATAACTTAATTTTTTGCCCGGAATAGCATGGATATGTGCTGCAACAATATTGTCATCGGTCACAAAAAGAGGCATATCCTGTAATGGGTACTGTTTTCCTTTTGCAATGTGCCCCATCCTGCTGTCATCTGCATATAGTCCGTCTAAATTTGTGGTATCGGTTTTTGCCGCTAATAAAACCGGCCCGTACATAACGGCCACATACTTGGACCCATCGGGCATTTGTTCGGTCCGTGTTTTCATTGGTAAAACCACTTCTACCTGATCGCCTTTTTTCCATACGCGTGTAATTGTTGCATAGGCCCCAGGTTTGGCTGTTATCTTGATTGCCTTGCCATTTACGGCTAACTGTAAAGCACCGGCTGCCACCCAGGCAGGATAACGAATATTTAAAGTGAAGTTGCTAGCTTTACCATCAACTACCTTAAAAATAGTTTTTTCTGATTCTGGAAAATTCGTTTCCTGTGTGAAAGTCAGCCCCTTCTCTTTCCAGTTCAGTCTTGATGGTATAAATAAATTCAGGTATAAATTATTGCCTTGGTACGCATAAATCAGTTCACTGTATTTGGCATGATTTTCTAATCCGGAGCCCACACAGCACCAAAAACTGGTTTCAGGTTTAGAATACACCCGATAATGACCCGGGCGCATTGGGGTAAAATACACAAAACCACCGTCGCCGGGATGTTGGGTAGAAAGGATGTGATTGTACAATGTCCGTTCATAATAATCTACATAAGAAGGCAGACCATCAGAAGTATAAAACAACTTCGTTAACTTTAACATGTTATAACTATTGCAGGTTTCCGGACCTTCTACACTGCTAATCATAGTCGAAAAATCATTTGCCGGATTAAAATGTTCACGCACACTGTTCCCACCATTGACCACACTGCGATGGTTGACTACCGTTTCCCAGAAAAAATGTGCGGCAGCGTTGTATAGGCTGTCTTTATTGAGATCGGCTATTCTTTTAAATCCGATGATTTTTGGAATCTGTGTATTGGCATGGATGCCACTCAACTGGTCTTTCCCCTGTTCCAAAGGAACTAAGATGGCTTGGTGCGAGAATTTATAGGCCAGTTCCAGGTATTGCTTATTTCCTGTAATACTATAAACATCCGCAAAAACTTCGTTGAGGCCACCGTGTTCAGACTTCAGTAGTTGCTGAATTTGCTGGTCGCTCAAATTAGCCGTCAGCCATAAAAACCACTCGCTATATTTAATCAGCATTGCCTTTGCTTGCAAGTTAGCTGTATACAACCAGGCATCCCGTAATCCACCATATATTTTATGGATATTGTATAGCGGTACCCATTTCTTGTTCAGGTCGAAACTCCCTGCGTCTATTTTTCCTTTTGAAATATCACTCCATAACACGTTACCACCGGGCACACCACCGATATATCCATTACCATTTTTATCCTGGCATCTTTTTAACTCACTGAGCATATAAGTGAGTCGTTCACCTACCCGCTGATCGCCTGTAGCCGCATACATTAAGGATAAGGCAGTGAGGTAATGTCCCCCCATATGTCCGTCCAAACCCGTATTTTCCCAATTTGGATAACTTTTCGCCTTAGGCATCAGCCCCGCTTCCCGCAAATAAGGCGACAAGAGCCGGTCTGGGTTCATCGCCAGCATATATTTCAGATCGGTTTGCTCTGCATCCTTAAACATCCCGGGCAACAACTTCACCTCATCAGGTTTAAATAAAAGCACATCAGTTTTCTGCTGAGCATTGGTCAACACACTGCAACAAAGTAACAACGCTGTGCACACCTGTTTAAAACTAGTTGTGGCTCTCCAGGTTTTTAATACTACTGCATCCTTAATATACTTCACCATCTTTTATCAAATTATTTTGTTTTAACACGGATCACGGTGAAAGAATAGGCAGGCAATTCGAGGTTAAATTGATTGGAAACCGTTATTTCTGATACTGCCGGTCTTGCATCTTTATCAGTTGGCATACCCTGCAGAACTGTTTTAGCCGCTTTATCGTTCGCTATATCAATTCCATTCAGGTTTATTTTAGACTTTACCGAAACAGGTAAAAGGTTCACAATTTTTACTATTAAGTCTTTGCTTTTAGTGTCTACCACTAAAGAATAAGCAATTCGTTTTTTAACTGCTTCCTGGGAACTAGAGATTTCAATATCGGCAGGCAGGTATTTATCACCCGAATTGACGCCATACAGCTTCTGCACTTCATAACCAACAGTTGGTTTAACTTCGCTGTTGTTAAAATAGATTAAGTTTGGATTCCACTGCGTATGCTCCTCTTTTGCTAGCATTGGCGCGTATGAAGCCATACTCACAACATCACCATTTCGTTCCAGTGAAGTCATGTACAACGCTTCTGATAAGGCAGTTTCTATATTGCTTGCCCGCCCTGGCAAAAATGCCGCATACTCGCCTAGATAAACTTTTGATTTTGAACGATCATACCGGTCATAATAACCTTGATTATTGATAAACCAACCAGTGTTCTGGTAATAATGTTCATCTACCATCGGAACTTTCAATTTCGTAGCAAAGTCCCAACCTTCTTCGTAGTCCGGCCCCTCTGCATTTGGCCCTACTGTTCCTATTACGGTGATTTCCGGATATTTCTTTTTGATGGCTTCAAAGATCATTGTAAACCTTTCTTCGAAAACATCACTGATTAAATCTTCATTTCCAATACCAATATATTTAAGATGGAAAGGCTTAGGATGACCAGCCTCAGCTCTTTTCTTGCCCCACTTCGTATTCACGTCGCCATTCGCCCATTCTACCAAGTCTAAAATATCCTGAATATATGCACCCATTTCTGCCATAGGGATTCCACCTTGCTGTCCCGCCCCGCCTACTGCAGAATTCTGACAAGGAACGCCCGCAGCCAAAACTGGCAATGGAACTGCACCTATATCTTCACAAAATTGAAAGTATTCGAAATAACCTAATCCTGCAGTCTGGTGATACCCCCAAAGATTACGCTGGGGCACACGGCTTTCGAGCGGACCGATAGTGTTTTTCCAACGGTAGATATTATCAATTCCATCCCCATGTGCTACACAGCCTCCCGGGAATCTTACAAATTTCGGCTGGATAGCTGCAATGGTTTGGGCTAAGTCTGTCCGCAATCCGTTTTTCCTACCTTTGAATGTCTTTTCTGGAAACAGCGAAACCATATCCAGTGCCACGATACCTGTGCCTATCGGCTTCAACGATAAAACCGCATCGTTGGCATCAGCAGTGGCGACCAACCGGGTTTTAATATTTTTCCACCCACCGGCACCTATATTTAATATGGTCTTTGCCAAGAGTGCTTGACTTTTTTGAGCCACTATACTAACCTCCACACGGCTCACCTTACCTTGAAGTTGTTTAGCGAAAATAGAGAGATTATATGCCTCCCCTTTTTTCACAAGAATCCCGTCGAACCCAGCATTAACCAATGTGGTTCCACCATCTTTTACCGTCAGCACCGCATAGTGTCCATTATTTGGATGTATAGGAGCAACAGAATCAATTTTAAAATCCATTTGATCTCCTTTTACCAGCCACGAATGCCTGCTGTTCCAATTTTTGTCCCGCCCCTCTTTGTCGCCCAATGCATATTCAAAATCCCGGTTCTGGATCAATTCAGCATATAATCCTCCGTCTGCTGCGTAATTGATATCTTCGAAAAATACACCGGTCAGCATGTTACTGATTGCCTTACCCAGATCAGGACGCGCTGTAATGGTCGCGCTTACCTCCTTTAATCCAGCAAATCGCTCGCCATCTTGTGCAGCAGCCTCATTACTCAATTGATTTTGATACTGCTTAATTTCGTATGCCTTGATCAGTCCGTCGACAACAGACCAGGCCACACGGTGCACCTGTCCCCTAACTTTACCGCCCGGCAGAGCAAGTGTTACACTTGGATCATGATATAGTGTAGCAGGAATCACAGTTGCTGCACTATATGCTTTAAAATCACTACTGGTTAGCTGATAATATTTTTGATCAGCCGCTGCGTAAGACAATGCATAATTTTTATTTACTGCATCGTAAGCTAAAACAGGCTGTAAGACAGTCGAACCGCCTTTAATTTGAGGGTAACTTTGTGGCTTCCAATTGATCAGGTCTTTAGAAATTGCACGGGCAAAAGTGTTATCAGTTTCATTCACACTCCATACACATTGCCAGCTCCCGTCCGGATTACGTAATAAAAACGGACTGAACATTTTCTTTTGAGAACCCCAACGCCCATAATCTGATCTCAGATAGCTGAACTCGTCACCGATCCGGTTCCACCCTACTTTGTTGCGGCTCCATGCAAAATGAAGACCATTTTTGTTGCTGTTTTTAGTGGTGGCATAAGAGAAAAGGTAAACTGAATCAGGTTCGTCACTATTTAAGCTTTTAGCCTGCGCAGGTTGTTGTAATACAACAAAAGCGGTCAGGCTTATAAAAAAAAGCAGTTTGTACATGTTGGGAATAGTCAATATTTAGATTTTTAATATGTAATTAGTTGGCCATCAAGATAGGAACATCCAGCCGATAATTAAAATCTGGCCTCGTAACAATTTTCTTTTAGTACCACTATTGATACCTATATACTGAGATACGTTTATCCTTGGCAGCAATAAAACTAACTGAACAACTGTAAAATTCCTTTTAAAACAGCTTTTTGTATGCAAAACAAAAAGCTGTTTTAAAGTAACACCAATCAATGATTTTGAAAAACGGCAAAAAAAAGACCAACGAAATTATATCGTTGGCCTTTTCCATATTTAAAAATCTCAATTCTTACATCCTTTCCGGAACTTCAATCCCCAAAATCCGCATACCAGATTTAAGGATATTCGCCGTTACCCAGCTTAAGTTTAAGCGGTGCTGCTTAAGTTGCTCATCTTCTTCTTTCACAATCGGCGGAACCTCATGGTAGAACTTGTTGAACATCTTAGCGACTTCGTAAACGTAGTTGGCTAGCATAGCCGGACTAAATGATTTTGCTGCTGTAGCGATCTCTGTTGGGTATTTTGCTAACAGGATAATCATCTCTAGTTCAGTTTCCGACAAAGCGATGTCGTTACTTACTTTCTGCCCTTCCTGAAAAGAGGCTTTACCTAACAATGATTTAATCCTTGCATGCGTATACTGGATAAACGGACCTGTATTCCCTTGAAAATCGATAGACTCAGCGGGGTCGAACAGTAAACGTTTTTTAGGCTCCACTTTCAGTAAGAAATACTTCAACGCACCCATACCGATGTTATAATATAAAGTATCTTTTTCTTCTTCACTAAAGTGGTCTACCTTGCCAAGTGCTTCAGTTTTCTGACGTGCTGTAGCAACCATTTCTGCAATCAGATCATCCGCATCAACCACGGTACCTTCACGGGATTTCATTTTACCACTTGGCAAATCTACCATTCCGTAGGATAAGTGGAATAATCCATCAGCCCATGTTTTACCTAGTTTAGCAAGAATCAGGAACAACACTTTAAAGTGATAATCCTGCTCGTTACCTACCACATAAATTGACTCGTCCATTTTGAAATCGTCATATTTCATCTGTGCAGTACCAAGATCTTGTGTAATATAAACCGAAGTACCATCCGCACGTAAAACCAGCTTCTGGTCTAAACCATCTTCAGTCAGGTCGATCCATACCGAACCATCCTCTTTCTTAAAGAAAACACCTTTTTCTAATCCCTCTTCTACTGTTCCTTTTCCTAATAGATAAGTATTGCTCTCGTAATAATATTTATCAAAATCAACTCCAAGGTTTTTATAAGTTACAGCAAAACCCTCATAAACCCATCCATTCATCCTTTTCCATAAATCGATCACTTCCTTATCATTCGCTTCCCAAGCCAGTAACATTGCCTGAGCCTCCTTGATTAACGGTGCATTCTTTTTCGCCTCATCCTCCGTTTGTCCGTCGCCCTTAAGAATTTCAATCTCTTTTTTATATTCTTTATCAAAGATCACATAGTATTTACCCACCAGGTGATCCCCTTTTAAGCCAGAACTTTCCGGAGTTTCTCCCTCGCCCCATTTCTGCCAGGCCAGCATCGATTTACAGATGTGTATCCCCCTGTCGTTTACCAGGTTTACTTTAAACACTTCAGACCCATTTGCTTTTAACAGTTCGGATACCGAATAACCTAATAAGTTATTACGGACGTGCCCTAAGTGTAAAGGTTTATTGGTATTCGGAGATGAATATTCTACCATTACCTTTTTTCCATTCGCAGGGATCGAGCCAAAATCAGCTCTTAAAACTTCCGTCTGAAAAAGATCTAGCCAGTAATCATTAGCGATGCTTAAGTTCAAAAAGCCTTTTACCACATTAAATGCAGTTACTTCTTTTAAATTAGCTACCAGATACTCGCCAAGGTCGTTTGCGGTCTGCTCAGGTGATTTTTTAGAGAGACGTACAAACGGAAAAACTACGATGGTTGCCTGTCCTTCAAACTCTTTACGGGTATCCTGTATGCTGATCAGGCTTTCAGCGACTTCTTCATTGTAAAGTTGCTTAATACCTTTGACTACTTCGGTAATAATAAAATTCATGGCCAAAAATAACCAAATAAGCAATAATGGACGAATATTATATTCTAAAAAAAATTTGGATAGATTTGCTTTACCACAAACTAATGTATGACTGAGCAAAACGAAAATTTTAAAGTTAATGTAAGTACAGAAATAGGCAGACTGCGTAAATTATTGATCCATAGTCCCGATAGCGGTCTGGGAAAGGTAGTTCCTTCAAAAGCGCAGGATTGGTTATTTGAAGACATCGTCCACCTCGATACCATCCGTAAGGATGAGTATGATTATTATATTAAGCTGCTGATGTATTTCCTTGATCCGGAAAAGATCAAAGGCAAGCTGAATGACATTGATGCGCAAGAAGCAAACCGAAGTTTTTTTAAACCCGACGATGCTAATTTTCATAATTCTGATTCGGTCATAGAAATCCAGAACCTATTGGCAGATGTGTTGCAAGATGCTTCGATCCGAAAAAAGCTGACCGCAGCTGTTTGTGCGATTGAGGGCTGTACTTACCGTTTGCAGTTGCAAATGATTGAGACAGATCCAAAAGAGCTGGCTAAAATATTTATTTCTGGTAGTATGGATGGCGACTTAATGATTTTTGCGCCGATCCCCAACCTGATCTTTACGCGTGATGTAGGGATCACGATTAATCAGCATATCTTGCTAAATAAACCGGCTAAAAAAGCACGCAGCCGTGAAACGTTGCTCATGCGTTATATATTTTTCAATCACCCGCTATTTGCAGCATATACGGATAACATTTTAGAGATCCCTGATGCTGCACAGCATTTTTTACGACCGGGCGAGGAGGAAGAACACCGCACTACGCTAGAAGGTGGTGATGTGATGATGGTGAGCCCAAACCATGTTTTAATCGGCTGCAGTGAAAGAACCTCTGCCTGGGGTGCTAATGAAGCGATCAAGTTATTATTTAATAACAATGTAGTGAGCAAGGTTACGGTGGTAAAAATCCCAAACAAACGCGACTTTATGCACATTGACACGGTCTTTACCCAAGTGAAACGTAATGTATGGGTGTTGCTGAGCTCTATTTCGAAGAACCACATTGCCAATCCGGGAGAGCCAATTAATTTCCTGATCGAGCCGGATGTAAAGGATACGACAGAAATCATCCAGTTCAGTAAAGATCACGCACAGCCAAAAACGTTCGAAAGTATCGAAGCTTTATTACATGATATCAGTAGAAATGAGTTGGGCAGCACCGAAGAAACACAGTTCATTTATAGCGGAAACGGGACTTTTCCTTATGATGCAAGGGAACAGTGGACGGATTCATGTAATTTACTGGCGATAAAAGAGGGCGTAGTTTTGGGGTATGACCGGAATGATAAAACGGTAGAGGCTTTTAAAAGCAGCGGATTTAATGTGGTAAAGGTTAAGGACCTGATTCAAGATCTGGAAAGTGGTGCTGCCAGTGCAGATGAGCTTACAGATACATTGGTATTAATGCCTTCAGCAGAACTTTCGAGGGCAAGGGGCGGTTTCCACTGCATGAGCCTCCCGCTATTACGCGACGAATTATAAAACGATCTGATCAGCAATAATCCGATCGGCAATTAAAAATAAATGGATTAAGTATAACTTGATTAAAAACAACCTGAGCTACATATGCAGACGACAAAACAGTTATTGATGATACGTCCGGTTGATTTTAAATTCAACACTCAAACGGCAGAAAATAATAAATTCCAGGAAGCATCGGTCGAAACCGGCGTACAAGAACAAGCATTAAAAGAGTTTGATGATTTCGTAATTCTGTTGCGTACCAACGGATTAGAAGTTACAGTGATTGATGATACTTTACAACCAGAAACGCCAGATTCTATTTTCCCAAACAACTGGATATCTTTTCACAGCGGCGGGAGTATATTTCTCTATCCCATGTTTTCAGAAAACCGCAGGTTAGAACGCAGGGATGATATTGTAATGAAAATCAGGGAAGATTATAACGTGACGAGCGTGACAGATCTTTCTACTTACGAGGCAGAAGGAATTTATCTGGAAGGTACCGGCAGTATGGTGCTCGACAGGGAGCATAAGATCGCTTATGCGTGCCTATCGTTAAGAACGGATAAAAAAGTACTGCAAGATTTTAGTGAAAAAGCAGGCTATACTGCAGTTACCTTTCATGCTACAGATAGTACAGCCTTCCCGATTTACCATACCAATGTGATGATGTGTATTGGCGACCGTTTCGCGGTTGTCTGCCTCGAATCGGTAAAGGATGAAGTGGAAAAAGCAAATCTAAGTCTAAACTTAACCAACAGCGGCAAGGAAATCATTGAGATTACACTTGATCAGATGAACCATTTTGCCGGCAACATGCTGCAAGTAAGGAACAACGATGAAGAGCCACTCTTGGTAATGTCGGAACAAGCGTACCTATCCTTAACTACTGAACAAATAGCCGGACTGACAAAATACAACAGGCTGATTTATTCGCCTTTATATACGATAGAAAAAAATGGAGGGGGCAGCGCAAGATGTATGCTGGCAGAAATCCATTTGACAAAATATTAAATACTACCTATTGATGACAGTATTTTTATTTAAAGAACCTGTTTATCAATTTAAAATTACATTTTTGCAAAAATTTATTATTGACCATAAATGCAGAGTTACTCCGAATTTCTTGATCTAAGTGTTGGCTTTCCTCAGGAAGGCTACAGCGTTATAGATGACGAATTGTATTTTCAAGATCTGAATCTCATGGAGATGATCGAAACATATGGCACGCCATTACGTTTTACTTATCTTCCGATGATCACTAAAAAGATCCAGCAGGCCAAACTGTTGTTTCAAACAGCTATCATCAAGAATAATTACCGTGGAGATTATAAGTATTGCTATTGCACAAAAAGCTCACACTTTAAACACATTGTTGAAGAGGCTTTAAAGAATGGCATCCACTTGGAAACTTCATCAGCATTTGATATGCCAATGATTGAGGCCCTGGAAAAAAAGGGTTCCCTGACCAAGGATATTACGGTAATTTGTAATGGGTTCAAAACCTACCAATACAAACAATATATCATTGATATGTTGCATGACGGCTATAAAAACATCATCCCTGTATTAGACAACAAAGAAGAGTTTAACCTTTTTGATGATGAGGTAGAATTAGATACACCTTGTAACCTGGGTATCCGTATCGCCGCAGAAGAGCAGCCAGATTCGCAATTCTATACTTCCCGCTTAGGTGTACGTATGGAAGATGTAATCGACTTCTATAACAACAAAATCTCTGCAAACCCTAACTTTCGCGTTAAATTACTGCACTTCTTTATCAACTCTGGTATCACCGATTCCCCTTACTACTGGAATGAGCTGGAGAAATATGTGACCCTTTACTGCAAATTCAAAAAGATCAATCCAGAATTGGATACTTTAGATATCGGTGGTGGTATGCCTTTCAAAGATTCACTGGTTTTTGATTTCGATTACGAATACATGGTTAACGAGATCGTTAAACGTATCAAAGAAATTTGTGCAGAACACGATGTGGTAGAACCGGATATCATTACTGAATTTGGTAAATACACCGTTGCAGAAGCTTCAGGTATCCTATACAAAGTATTAGGTCGTAAACAACAAAATGACCGTGAGAAATGGCTGATGCTAGACGGATCGTTCATTACGAACCTTCCTGATGTTTGGGCTTTAAACCAAAAATATATCTTGCTGCCAATTAATAATTGGGATGCAGAATATGAAAGAGTCAACCTTGGTGGTATTACCTGCGATGGACAGGATTATTATAATCAGGAAGCACACATGAACTCGGTATTTATGCCAAAAACGCGTAAAGTGCAATACCTTGGCTTCTTCAATACTGGTGCTTACCAGGAAGTATTAAGCGGATACGGTGGTATCCACCATTGCTTGTTGCCAAGTCCTAAGCACGTTATCATCCGTCGTAACCGCGACGAGACTTTCAATTTCGAAGTCTTCGGTGAAGAGCAGAATAGTAAACAAGTATTGAAGATCCTGGGTTATACCTAGGCCTGGCAATCATTAATTTCAAATACAAGGACGCCAAAAGCGTCCTTTTTTTATACTTCCATTTTAGGCATTCACTGTCTACAGATAGGCTTTTACACACCCAGAACTCCCCATGCCCGATTATCTGCACAGGTCGCATTTACACTAACCAACCTATTATATCCATCTTGGCAGCAATACAGCTGACTAACCTCCTTTTAAAACCACACCAGATTAGCTCTCCATCATAGCGATTCACATAAACCAAGCAAAAACAAACGGATCTTCTTTAAATAAATGATGAATATCATTTTATAATTTCTCAAATCGGCTGAACTTTAAAAAAAATCACTACAATGAGAAAACACCACTTACTGCCGCTTGCCATAGCCATCGTCTTCGGATTTACTGCCTGCCAGAATGAAAACCGGAATAACCGTGACCAGGCTGCAATCAATGTTACCGACACAACAACAGACACTACCCTCCGTGCACAAATGTATACGTCTGACGTAGATCTGCAAGGCAATGAAAAACTCTTTATCCTAACCGCAATCAACGGTGCAATGCTCGATATTGAAGCCGCAACAATGGTAGAACGAAAAACAAAAGCACTCATGATCAAATCATTTGCACAACAAATAGTCGCCAACCAAACAAAAGCACTCAAAAACCTTACACTAATTGCCAAAGGCAAAGGGATCAACCCGCCGACAGTCCTTTCTCAGGAAAATCTGCAGCAAATGGGAACCTTAAAAACTGTCACAGGAAACCTCCTCGACAAAACGTATATTAAACTTGCCACTAAATCACTTACTGACGCAGATCTCCTTTTTGGCAAAGCCGCAACTTTTAAAAACAAAGACATCAAAACATTCGCCATCAACTCACTCTCAGAAATCCAGCAAACTCAAAAAGAAGCAGTAGCTATAGGCAAACAATTAAATGTCAGCAACCAAAATAACGGCAACGATCTACAATAACTCGCATCTACCTAAATCAAAAGATGCAAGTTAAACCCTATAAAAGAAATAAAAAATGTAGTTCCACCACGCATATATCCGCCAACCAATGGATCATATAGCTATTTTGCCTCCTGATCATCTGTTCCCTGCATGGAAGATAATCTCACAGATGATCTATTAAAAATCTAGGTCCGCCATGCCATATATCCGCCAACCAATGGATCATGTAGCTAGTTTGCCTCCTGATCATCCGTTCCTTGCATGGATGATAACCTCACAGATAATCTGTTAAAAAAATGTATCTTCAATTTTCTGACATTGGCCTTTCCTTCGAAAGGGCGCAGAAGAAAATTGAAGACACATTTTTTTAACACTCGATGGATTGCCGAAATGCTTGAACAACAAAAGGGGCAAATCTTGCGAAATGCCCCTCTCCAAACCTAAACCAAACTTAATATGAAAACTCTTTCTTAAAACCTGGGCACCCTTAACCTCATTATTTTACACACCAGCTTACTGTTTTAAATTCCTTCTTCACAATCCCTTAAATAGTATTATACCTTAATTAAGAAACTTTTATCTCTTTACTTTCTGGTTGAACCTCGGTTTTTTTACCGATGGTTATCGTTAAAATCCCATTCAAATATTCAGCAGCAATTTTTTCTGCATCAACAGATTCTGGCATAACGAACGACCTTGCAAATGATAAATAATCAAACTCTTTTCTGCTGTAATTCTTAGCCGCTTCCCCATCCTCTACTTTTTTCTCTGCCCAAACAGACAAATTATCTTTCTTCAGACTAATTTGAAAATCTTCTTTTTGCAAACCAGGTGCAGCAAGTTCAATTGTATAGTCCGTTTTAGATTCTAAAATATTTACTCCTGGCACTTTACTAATTGAATAATTTTTATTTAATCCTTCACTGAACAAAGAATCAAAAACATTGTTAAAGTAGGGTGCATTACTTCTGGTGCGATTGTTAAATTTTACTAATGTCATGGTTATATTCTCCTATTTATTTTAATTTTTAAATACTTATAACCACTTGTTCAACTCTTATACCAACCCTATTATCTTATGATTTTAAAGACATTATGGCGCAACAAAGGAAAAACTACCGACAAAAAGTCCGAACCGTTAAACATTTTAGACAGTTTCAAGTATAAAACTGTTATAGAAACCCGTTTTGCAGATTTTGATATGATGGGCCATGTGAATAATGCGGTGTACTTCACTTACATGGAAATTGCGCGGACTAAATATTGGAAGCAAGCGATTAATTGGGATTGGGAACAGACAGGCGTAGTGATTGCCAGCGCTTCTTTAGACTATATTCGTCCTGTTTACTTAAAAGATAAAATAAGCATTTATGTACGCACCTCCAGAATTGGCGGTACCAGCTTTGATTTGGAATACATCGTTGTAAAACATGTTAATGGCAAGGAAGAAACCTGTGCCAAAGGGAAATCTGTTTGTGTTGCATTTGACTATTCTACGCAAACACCAGCGCCTATTCCAGTGACAGAGAAAAGCAAAATGATAGAATTCGAACAGCTATAAGCTGTTCGAAGAAAACAATGAATGATACATCAGCCTCTTTAAAGCTTCTGTTTATTGAGGAAATATGGCTTATTATAGCATCAGTTATATTACTAATTAGCAATAATACCCTATTTTGACAAAGCAATATCACCTGTTTACACTTTCAGCCATATTATTAGTTAGCAATACTAATCTTACTTTGATTAAGTAATCAAGATGCTGATCTTTCAAATACTAAAATATCTTTCCTGGATTTAGGATGCTATTAGGATCAAAAACCTTTTTAATATTGCGCATTAAGTTTAAGTGTATCTCACTGTATTTGATTGACATAAACTCCTTTTGCACCAATCCGATCCCATGCTCCCCAGAAATCGTACCTCCCAGATTGGCCGTTAACTGAAACAATTCCGAAATACCATCTTTCAATTTATTCTTCCAATCTTCATCACTCATACCCGCTTTAATAATATTGATGTGTAGGTTACCATCACCAGCATGACCGTAACACACACTTTCAAACCCGTACCGCGCACCAATTTCTTTGATCCCGTTGATCAGTTGAGGCAATGCAGCCCTTGGCACAACCGTATCTTCTTCCTTATAAACAGAGTTAGACTTTACTGATTCCGCCATTGTACGACGCATGCGCCATAATTCTTCCTTCTGTCCTGCTGTATCTGCAAAAAGGACATCAGTGCAACCAAACTTCTCTAATACAGCATTCACCTTTTCGCAGTCTTTAAAGATGGTATCCATATCATCCCCATCAAATTCGATTAATAAATAAGCATTTACGCCAGCTTTAACGTCAAATTTAATATCATCATATTGCACTACCCACTCCACTCCTTTGCGCTCCATAAATTCTAGCGCTGATGGGGTAACACCGGCTCTAAATATTGCGGAAACTGCTGCGCAAGCCTCTTCATTTTCTGCAAACGAACCTAACATCAATACACTAAACTGTGATTTTGGAATTAATTTAGTCACGATTTTAGTAACCACCGCCAACGTCCCTTCAGAACCAATCATTAACTGTGTCAGGTTATACCCCGATGCATATTTTAATGTATTTGCACCTGTCCAGATCACCTCTCCTGTAGGCAGCACAACTTCCAGATTAAGAATATATTCCCTGATAGTCCCATATTTCACTACCCTCGGACCGCCCGAACCATGGGCAACATTACCACCAATAAAGCAAGAACCTTTACTCGATGGATCGACCGGATACAAAAGACCTTCTACACCAACTGCATTGATAAACTCTTCTGTGATGACCCCAGGCTCTACTGTAGCTTGTAAATTATTAGTATCAATAGAAATGATAGATTTGAAACGTTCCATTGATAATAATACCCCACCATAAATTGGCAATGCAGCACCGCTTAAACCTGTCCCACCTCCCCTCGGGGTAACCGGCACATGATTTTCATTGCAAAGTTTTAATAAGGCCGATACGCCTGCTGTATTTATAGGTTTTACTACTACTTCGGGATAATACTGCAGATCTTCGGTTTCATCGTGACTATAATTGGCTAATGAACTTTGGTCGGTAAATACATTTTCGGCTCCAACAGCCAAAGATAGCTCGGTTAAAAATGTAGGGGTAATTTTGGTATAGGTGATTGGTGTTAGCATAATATATTTGGTTATGCCGCGAAGGCAAATACTGATTTTGGTTAGTTTAAAGTAACTCTTATTATTGAAGTGTTTGTTATCGAGCTTTTATATATATTAAGTATTTTGTTATTGAGCATTAGCTATTTAGCGTTATTTATAATGATGGACCAAGCTATTAACCTAAATATTCAGCCGCTTTTTTTCTGAAGTATAGGCCAGTTGAACAAACGAATGATTTATTTCTCCTGGCATAGGCGGATGCATTTTCTTGATTCCTGCCTGGGCAGTTAGCACAAATGGATAAGCAGCGATTACCCTATCTAAGATCAGCTTCACCACAGATTCCAGCATTTTCTTCGTACTGCGCATCTCTTCCTGGATAACAGTATTGATCACTTCATAGTTAACGGTCCGCTGCAAATCTTCTGTATCCCCCGAGGGGATAAAAGTAACTTCCACACTAACAAGAAATTCTGTACCTGTAAGCTGCTCTTCGGGATAATATCCATGAAGAGCGAAACACCTGACATCATTTAACGCAACAGTTTGTAAAAACATAAGTATAAATCTGTTTAGCAAAATTAATTTTTCGGCCGGTTTGAACCAGCCATTGACCTAATTTATTACCTTTGAAAACAAGCCATGGTAATTATTAAAGAATTACACTAAGCTTTATTTGAACTACCAAATATAGTATATACCATGAACAAATCCGGAAAGAAAGACCTTTACGAGGCACCTGATTACTATCTTATTGATGATCTTTTAAGTGAGGAGCATAAGCTGATCCGTGGAACTGCGCGCGAGTGGGTAAAAAAGGAAGTGAGCCCCGTAATTGAAGACTATGCACAAAAAGCAGAGTTCCCTTCACACCTGATCAAAGGTCTGGGTGAGATTGGTGCGTTTGGGCCGACCATCCCGGTTGAATATGGTGGTGCAGGACTGGATTATATTGCTTATGGTATCATTATGCAGGAACTGGAACGTGGTGATTCAGGCATCCGCTCCACTGCTTCGGTACAAGGATCACTCGTGATGTACCCGATTTACACCTATGGTTCTGAGGAGCAGCGCCGTAAATACCTGCCGAAACTGGCAACAGGAGAAATGATGGGTTGCTTTGGACTAACAGAGCCTGATCATGGATCAAATCCTGGTGGCATGGTCACAAATATCAAAGACGCTGGCGATCATTACATTTTAAATGGTGCTAAGATGTGGATCTCTAACGCGCCTTTTGCTGATATCGCTGTAGTTTGGGCGAAAGATGACACTGGAAAGATCCGCGGAATGGTCGTAGAGCGTGGTATGGAAGGTTTTACTACGCCCGAAACACATAACAAGTGGAGCCTGCGCGCCTCGGCCACTGGAGAATTGGTATTTGACAACGTTAAAATCCCTAAAGCAAATATATTTCCTAACGTATCCGGATTAAAAGGTCCGCTGGGTTGTTTAAACCAGGCTCGTTACGGAATAGCCTGGGGCGCACTGGGTGCAGCAATGGACTGCTACGATACCGCTTTACGTTACTCAAAAGAGCGGATTCAATTTGGTAAACCTATCGGCGGGTTTCAATTGCAGCAGAAGAAACTGGCAGAAATGATTACCGAAATTACAAAAGGTCAACTTTTAGTTTGGCGCCTTGGTGTCCTGAAAAGCGAGAACAGGGCTACTGCAGAACAAATCTCCATGGCCAAAAGAAACAGCGTAGAGATTGCGCTGGATATTGCAAGAAACGCAAGGCAAATGCTGGGCGGAATGGGCATCACTGGTGAATATTCGATCATGCGCCACATGATGAACCTGGAATCTGTGGTGACTTATGAAGGTACACATGATATCCACCTGCTAATTACCGGAATGGATGTTACCGGCATCAATGCTTTTAAATAAATAAATTCTTTTATCGCTATAAATAAATTTAACTAAAAACATTTACCTTTAAAACTCTCATCAGACAAAGCCGCTTTCCATGTATAAAAACACGCTCACCAGAGTTTTGTTAATCGTTTTAATAGTTTGTACTAACAGGTTCTTATCCACGGCACAGGGTAAGAACTTTTTTATATCCAAAACAGCTCCTTCCTGGATTGTAAAGGTTGATCAGGATCGCTACCCGAGAGCACCTGAAGAAGTTAGTGATGGTTATTATGTATCACTCTGGGAAGATCAAAATCATGTTGAACTTCACGAGAATTATAAACATGTTTTTAGAGAAATAATATCTGATGCTGGTGTACAAAATGCGTCTGAAATTTCAGTTACTTACGACCCTACTTTCCAAAAATTGATTTTTCATAATATAACAGTATGGCGTAATGGCCACCCCACTGATAAACTGGATAGAGCTAAGTTTAAAATTTTACAAAATGAGAAGGAGTTATCAAAATTTATCTATAGTGGAACATTTGATGCTTATCTGATTCTTGACGATATCAGAAAGGGAGACCGTATTGAATAATCATACACGATAGAAGGAGTTAACCCAATTTTCGGCGATAAAGTAGCCGACGAATTCTATTTTGAAAGTGGAAGCAGTGTAGGCCACAGGTATACCAATTTCATTGTGAGCAGAAAGAGAGAACTAACATTTAAAAATTACAATTTTAACAGTTCTCCAAAAGTATCCGAAAAGAATGGGCTGAAATGCTATGAATGGGAAAGTACAAACACTGATACTTATAATACGGCCAAGTTTGAACCATCGTGGTACAATCCACTGAAACACACTCAGGTTTCTGAATATAAAAACTGGAGTGAAGTAGTTAACTGGGGAATAAAAGTTAATAGCTACCCTAACTTAAAATACCATCGATAGATAAAAAGGTAAAAGAGCTTTTGCTTGTAGCCAGGAACGACCATAAAAAATATATGGAGCTCGCTATTCATTTTGTACAAGATGAAGTGCGTTACATGGGTGTAGAAATGGGTATATATTCACAGCGGCCTAATTCTCCTGAAAAAGTTATACAACAGCGTTACGGTGATTGTAAAGATAAATCTCTATTACTTATCTATTTGTTAAAAGGAGCCAAAATAAATGCTTACATGGCTTATGCCGATACTTACAATGGCAAGAAAATGCAAGATTTTCTGCCCAGTCCGTTTGTATTTAACCATGCTGTAGTTGTTATTGAGTATGGTGGACAAAAAAAATGGATTGATGCAACAATATCTTATCAACGAGGAAAGTTTGATAAGATATATTTCCCTGACTATGGACAGGGACTAGTCTTAAAACCCGGAGTTAAAAGTCCTGAAAATGTGATTAGCAAACCAACAGGGAAATTGGTAGCAAATCTGACTTTCGATATAGGGGATACTGGGAGTGTGAATAAAACAAAACTCATCATTAAAAGTACATACACAGCAAATGTGGCAGATGATATGAGGAGTACCATTGCTGATGAAGGTATAAATGGTATTGAAAAATCTTTCCTTAATTACATTACCGGATACTATGCCGATAGTGAAGTAAGTGCCCCGATTAAGATTAAGGATAATGAACAGAGCAATACTCTCGAGATCACCGAATCCTATTTAATCCCTGATATCTGGGCAAAAGACAACAAAGAGAACTCAAGATTTTATGCCAATTTCTACGGCGATCTGATCAGCCATAGCTTAAGGGATATCACTACTAAAAACAGGCTTCAGCCCCTTTCTTTAAAGAGTCCTGTAAATATTGAGCAAAATATATTTGTGAAACTGCCGCATGCATGGGATATTGACAATGAATATTTTGAAAGTAAAACTGATAGTTATGAATTTAAATTCAATTCGATATTTAATAACAAGGTAATGGAACTTCATTTCTCTTATCATAGCTTAAAAGATTATATAGAAGGTAAAGATGTAAATCAATATTTGAAGGATGCCGAAACGGTTGATGACAAGCTTACTTTTGGAATCTACTGGAACGGGGTTGCTGCAAAACAATACACCTACAATAGCTACCTGGTGATGCTTGCCGTACTTGCCTTTTTGTTTTCCGGTATCTATTTTTTAAAAGTGTATCAGCAGGAGTATTTGTTCGACATTGAGGATATCGCAACTGCAAAACCAATTGGTGGATGGTGGATGATTACAATTGTAATTGGCTTATATTTAGGTGCTCTTTATTTACCTGTTGAAGCATTTGAATCAGGCATTTTTTATTCGAAAACATGGAAGGCTCCAAGTGGATTTAAGGGTAGCACCGCCCTTTTCCTGCATATTTCTTATTTGGTCCTCATTATTGCTTATGCTGTTAGATATTCGTGGCTTCTTTTATTAATCTTCCTTAACAATAAACGTCGCGAGATTTTCCCGGGACAATTTACCAAATTCCTGATCTTTTCTTCTTTCACGGTAATTATTGAATTCATCGTAGGAATTGTGGTCAATATTGCCTTAAAAAAGCCATTAGCAGATCTGCCAGAATTATATCAAATGATTACCTGGATTGCTTTTTCTATTATCTGGATAGTATATTTGGAGAATTCGAAGACGGTAAGAACTACTTTTGTGTTTACTTACCCGGACCTGTACTGGAAAACTGATTTAATTAATCACGTTAAGAGCAAGAGTAACCCTGAATCTAATTGGAATAACAATAAACAACAGATACAGTCCGAACCTGTATCAAACGACACAAAATAAGTACAAAATGAAAACGTTTAAAAAATATTACTCCCTTCCAGCGTCCCCTGAAGAAGTTTATCTGGCAATGACTAAAGAGCAAAGCATCCAACTGTGGACCGGCGCTGAGGTCGAATTTACTGATGAACCAGGTACAGAGTTCTCTTTTTGGGATGGGGATATCGTAGGAAAAAATATTGAATTTGAGTTTGGCAAAAGAATTGTACAACAGTGGTACTTCGGAGAAGATAACGAACCGTCCATTGTAACGATCAAATTGCACCCTGATAAAAAAGGTACTTCACTTGAATTCGTTCAAACAAACATCCCTGATGAAGATTATGATGATTTTACTTCAGGAATTACAGAACATTACCTTGGCGGTTTAGGAGATTTCTTTGAAGAGGAATAAAAACTAAACCAAACAAAATATGAACAAGAGCGTCGGACTCATCCTGGTTATACTGGGAGTTATCCTGTTAATCTGGACAGGCTTTACTTATACTAAGAAAGAAAAGATCATTGACGCCGGACCTATCCAGGTTTCTGCAGATAGAGAGAAATCTGTAAACTGGCCGCCGTATGTTGGAGGCGTCGTACTCATTGCTGGTGTCTTCATTTTGATTGGGTCCAAGAAAAAATAATATGACGTGTAGTATTTCAGACTGCGCCCTTTTGATGAAAAGGCCAATGTCTGAAATACTACACGTCATATTATTTTTTGAAGCTGGTCCACGCCCGGCATTACGCCTACCAAAAACTACATTGAGGCAATTTTAAATCTGATCAAGCCTAAGGCTTATTATTTTAAGAAACTAGTCAATACAGGTAGTACATATGTAAACAATAAGAAATAATATCCCCAAAAAACAAAAAACTCTCAGTTTCCCTTCCCCCCTCCATTTTTCCGGCTTCGCAACCCAATTTCTATTAAAGTATGCGGGTTTCATATAGCGAACCTCTGAACCTTGAAGATTTTCCAGTTTCCATGATATAAAAAAAATGATGTCCTATCCTGATGACATTGGCCTTTTCTTCAAAAGGGCGCAGTCATCAGGATAGGACATCATTTTTTTTATCCCCTTTACGAAATCTACTCGCTAAATGAATACCGCATACTTTCCCTAAGATTGTAATGCGAACTCATGACCTCCCCATAAGCCCCAGTACTCCTTATCGCAACCAAATCGCCCCTTGTTGCCTCCTGCAATAAAACCTCCTTACCAAAGCAATCCGTACTCTCACATATTGGTCCTACAACATCATATTTTACTGTTGCTGCTGTTTCTTGTTTACTAATGTTCTCAATCTGGTGATAAGCCTGATAAAGTGCCGGGCGCATCAGTTCGGTCATTCCAGCATCAAGGATAATAAAGTTTTTCTTTTTACCATTTTTCACATATAGCACCTTGCTGATGAGGGATGAACATTGGCCTACTAAAGCTCTGCCAAGCTCAAAATGAACCTCTTGGTTAGGTCGTTTTTCCAGGAAGTCACTAAAGATTTGGAAGTATGCTGTAAAATCCGGGATTTGCTCTTCAGGGTGATGATAATCAATTCCCAGACCGCCGCCAACATTTAAAACCTTTACTACAAAGCCCCGGTCTTCGAACCATTTTGCAAACTCATTTACACGGACACAAAGGTTTTTATAAACCTCCAGGTTAGTGATCTGTGAGCCGATATGGAAATGTATACCAATAAACTCGAGCTGTAAACATTGTTTTAGCATATCAGCACAAGCTGGAAGGTCCCACGAATTGATACCGAACTTATTCTCATCAAGTCCCGTAGTAATATTATGGTGTGTATGTGCATCTACATTTGGATTGATGCGAATGGCCACTTTAGCTTTTTTATTCTTTTTGGCCGCTAGCTCATTAATCACTTCCAGCTCCTGAATAGACTCTACATTGAAGCAGAAAATATCCTGATCTAGAGACTCATTAATTTCTTTATCTGACTTCCCTACACCAGCAAAAACAATCTTGTTACGGTCAAAACCTATTTCAATTGCCTTTTTCACCTCGTTACCACTTACACAATCTGCCCCAAGACCGGCATTTTTAATTTTACCTAGCAGTATGTCGTTAAAATTCGCTTTCATTGCGTAATGCACATGAAAATTATGTACTTGTGCAGCATCAACACACGCATTTAACGTGCGCTGTAATAAACCCAGATCATAATGATAGAAAGGAGTTTCTAATTCTGCAAATTGCGCTATATCTTTGTTAGAAAACATAATGTTTAAATATCTTATTGTATTTTGTTTAGTTGGACTGGTATTAATTTACATGGGCAACTATTTTGACTTGCAGCGTCAGAAGATTAGCAAGAAAGAATACGACAGAAGAACACGGTTCTTTATCGTACTCTTATTTATCATTATAGCAGCCGTCACTTACCTCAAAAAGAGATAAGCCGCTTTATTTTATTCAAATATCCGGTCGTGTAAACTTCTCAGTGCCTCTGTTTTATGAGCTGTATTTACCAGCATTGATATATTATAGTTACTGCCCCCGTAAGAGATCATTCGTACCGGTATATGTTTAATTGATTCCAGCACCCTTGCTGCAAAACCATGTTTCTCAGCTCCAAAATCCCCTACCACACAAACAATAGTCTGGTTAGTATCAAGCTCTACCGTTCCAAAAGCATGTAATTCCTCTAAAATCTGATCCAGGTTATCTGTAAAATCTATCGTTAAAGAAACTGCCACTTCCGAAGTAGTGATCATATCAATTGGTGTTTTATACCGCTCAAAAATCTCAAATATCCTTCTTAAGAAACCATACGCCAAAAGCATTCGGCTGGATTGGATCCTGATTGCTGTAATACCATCTTTAGCCGCGATAGATTTAATCTTTCCTTTTTCACTTTCAGCAGAGATCAGTGTTCCTGCTGCTCCAGGTTCCATAGTATTGAGTAAGCGAACAGGGATCTTGTACTTCGCTGCCGGGAAAACCGACTGCGGATGTAAGATTTTTGCACCAAAATAAGCAAGCTCTGCAGCTTCGTCAAATGATAAATGCGAAATTGGCTTAGTGCCTTTTACAATCCTCGGATCATTGTTGTGCATGCCATCAATGTCTGTCCAGATTTGTACTTCTTCGGCAAGTATTGCAGCACCGATCAGGGAAGCGGTATAATCACTTCCGCCACGACGAAGGTTATCTACCTCACCGAAGCTGTTTCTGCAGATAAATCCTTGGGTGATGAACAGTTTATTATCGGGATATTTTTCTAGCAGTGGTTTTAAGTTCGCTGTAGCAAAAGGAATATCCGGCTCGTTGTCTTCATCAATCTTCATAAAATCCAATGCTGGCAGTAATACCGAAGGTACGCCGATAGATTTCAGGTAGATGTGGTAGAGGGTGGTCGACAATAGTTCGCCTTCTGCTAACACCACTTTTTCTTCTGCCGGGGTAAAAATATCACTCGCCAGGGCAGTTAAAAAATTAAAGTGATAGTCTACCACTTGTTGTCCTTGTTTGCGAAAATCCCCATCAGGAAGAAGTTCAGCTACAAATTCATTATATTTTTTGTTTAATGCGCTAATCAAAGTTAACGCATCCTGTTTCTTCTCCTTTAAAAGTTGGCCTGAAATTTCCACTAAACTATTAGTCGTACCAGACACCGCTGATAGAACCACAATTTGCTCCTCTGCCGGATTGATGATATCCAGCAATTTCGTCATTCGCTCAGGGCTTCCAACAGAAGTCCCGCCAAACTTTAATATCTTCATTTTTTTAAATTGGTTTTAATTTTTTAACTAAATTTTTACCCACAGCTCATTTTATTTAATGCAAGTATTTTTAATTCAATTTATTTGGTATATAATTGTATTGGGGCGTGAAATTAACAAAATGACGCTTAATAACCACGACATAAGCAAAATAAATTACGGGTTGCCAGGAATTAAATAGTAAAACCAAAACATGGCGACTCATTTTTTGTTATGCCAATAGGAACAAAAATCTTACTTAACTGATAAAATGCAATTAGAAGCAGCAACACAGAACACCATTAATGAATGGCTTAATGGTAATTACGACCAGCAAACAAAAGACGAAATCCAACAGCTGATAGACAAAGACGCGTCAACAGAATTAACTGATGCCTTTTACCGGAGTCTTGAATTTGGCACAGGGGGACTTCGCGGCATTATGGGTGCTGGTTCTAACCGTATTAACAAATATACTATTGGCACTGCAACGCAGGGATTGAGCAACTATTTGCTTAAAAAATATCCTGGAGAGCAAATCAAAGTGGCAATTGCACATGATAGCCGTAACAACTCTGATTATTTCGCTGGTATTGCTGCAGATGTGTTTTCTGCAAACGGTATCCATGTATATTTCTTTAAAGCGTTACGCCCTACTCCAGAGCTTTCATTTGCGATCAGAGAATTAGGTTGTCGCAGTGGTGTAATGTTAACAGCATCACATAATCCTAAAGAATATAATGGATATAAGGCTTATGGTGCAGACGGCGGACAGTTTACTTCTCCTGATGATACCATGGTAATGGATGAAGTTGCAGCGATTAGCAGCATCGACGAGGTTAAGTTTGACCGTGTTGAGGGTAGTGTTGAATTAATTGGTGAAGAAATTGATCAGTTATATTTAGATAAAATCACTGAACTTTCAGTTTCACCAGAGGCTATAGCGCGACAAAAAGAGTTGAAAATCGTTTTCTCTCCAATTCATGGAACGGGGATTACGTTAGTTCCTAAAGCATTGGCACAGTTTGGTTTTACCAATCTTACTTTGGTTGAAGAGCAAAGTACACCAGATGGAAATTTCCCTACGGTTGTTTATCCAAATCCAGAAGAGAAAGAAGCGCTTACTTTGGCGTTAAAAAAGGCACAGGAAATTGATGCCGACCTGGTTCTGGCGACTGACCCTGATGCTGATCGTGTGGGTATCGCTGTTAAAAATAATGATGGTGAGTTTGTTTTATTAAATGGTAACCAGACTGGTAGTTTATTGATCAATTATCTGCTTACGGCATGGGAAGAGAAAGGTAAATTAGATGGTAATCAATACATTGTTAAAACAATTGTTACGTCTAACCTGATTGAAGAGATTGCAAAAGCAAAGAACGTTACTTATTATAATACCTTAACAGGGTTTAAATTTATCGGTCAGCTGATTACTACTCTGCAAGGTAAAAAAACCTTTATTGGTGGCGGAGAAGAAAGCTACGGCTACCTGATCGGTGAATTGGTAAGGGATAAAGATGCAATTATATCTTGTGCGTTTATTGCTGAGATGACTGCGTTCTATAAAGATAAAGGTAGCAGTTTATATAATGCATTGCTGGATATGTATGTAGAATATGGCTTGTATAAAGAAGAACTGGTATCGCTAACTAAAAAGGGCAAGACTGGTGCGGAAGAGATCAAGGCAATGATGGAGAAATTCAGAAGTAACCCTCCTGCAACCCTTGGTGGTTCTGAGGTGAGTTTGCTAAAGGATTACGAACTTGGTGTGGAGACAGATTTGAGCACAGGCGAGAAAACAAAACTAGACTTCCCTAAGTCGGACGTCCTTCAGTTTATTACAGCAGATGGAAGTATTATTTCTGCCCGTCCCTCTGGTACTGAGCCAAAAATTAAGTTTTACTGCAGTGTAAATGCACCTTTAGCTGATAAAGCAGCATTCGCAGCAGAAGACAAAGCTTTAGGGGATAAAATCAAATCATTAATGGAAGACCTGCAAGCTTAATTACTGACAGCAGGTCTGTAGCCTGATTAAAAGGCATATGATAAACTGAAAAGGGCTGAAGATTAATTTTCAGCCCTTTTCAGTTTATCTATTTTTTTCCAGCGATCTTTAGTCTATCTTTCAATCACGGTTGAAGATAAAACCACACGGTTAAGTTCCTGTTCTTCAAAAGAATCTATCGCAGACATGGATTTAAGGATCAAGCGCATCACTTCATCTGCAATGGCTTCCACTGGTTGGTCTACAGCGCTGATTTCTGGGGAATGCAGTTTAAAGATATCATGGTCATCATAAGCAATCACCCTAAAATCATCCCCAATATGTTTATTCATCTCTCTAAAACAAAACAACCCTCTAACTGCCAGGTAATTGGTTGCAAAGAGTACCCCATCTATTTTCGGGTTTGCGGTAAAGAACTCTACCAGTTCTGCCGTGGTTTCTTCGGCAGTATTGGTGAACGGAATTGATTTGCAAAGTTTTTTATTCAATTTGATACCATTAAGCAGTAAAGCCTTTTCGTAGCCTTTATAGCGGTCTTTGATCTCTTCTACTTCCACGTCTACAGATACAAAGGCGATATTTTTCTTTTTATGGCGGATCAGGAACTCTGTACCATCATAAGTGCCACCGATATTATCTACCAGTACACAATTTACATCTATCCCGGGCAAACTACGGTCAAATACTACAACTGGTGTCCGATCCATCAATAAGCCCTTGATATCCTCCTCCATTCCAACCATCGGCGCAATAATATAGCCATCTACCTGCCGGGATTTAAACATCCTGATCAGTCCCTGTGCTTTTTCAAGATTATTTTCTGTACTTGAATAGATGATTTTATAACCATGCTTATAAGCTTTGTTTTCAATTAAACGGGCGATAGATGCAAAAAACGGGTTAGAAATATCTTCTACAATCAAACCAATGGTTTTTGTATTTCCTGTACGCAGGCTTCTAGCCACCTGGTTTGGCCTAAAGCCAAGCTCCTTAATGATTTTCTCTACTTTAATGATCATTTCCTGGCTAATACGCATTTTTTCTGCTTTGCCATTTAATATAAATGATACGGTGGTAATAGATACATTGGCCTTTTTGGCAATATCTTTTATCGATAGAGGTTTCATTGTGTCTTTTATTTAGATCGCCAAGCTAGAAAAATAAAATCTAATTAAAAAACAGTCTCAACTGTCTGATGATTTTTTATTCAGACAAGACAGTTGGGATTGACGTTTTAGATGACTAATCTATCATTAATTATTAGGCTTATACTAACAGTCAACCAACTACTGTCCGCTGCTAAGTGCTTCCCCTACCCGATTCAATATGGCTAATTCGCATCATTTATAAAAATCACCATGCAATCATCACAATTGAGCTCCCACAGCGACAGGAAATTACTGCAACTTTATTCTTTAGCATAGTCCTGTTCATTTTTAATATATAGGTGTAGAAATAGGTATGTGTTAATTTTGTTATTCTTAAATATTGGTCATCCCGTAACAATGATGTGGGCATAGATCACAAAATCAGTATATAACTTTAGCTATATAAACAGTAAATTTGTACATTGATCTCTATTGAATTATGGCATACATTGATTATTATAAGGTACTGGGTGTAGACAAAACTGCATCGCAAGACGATATTAAAAAAGCTTACAGAAAGCTGGCACGTAAATATCATCCCGATCTCAACCCGGACGATAAGGAGGCGAATAAGTTATTTCAGCAGATCAATGAGGCTAATGAAGCATTAAGCGATCCTGATAAACGCAAGAAATACGATGAATACGGAGAAAACTGGAAACATGCCGATCAGATGAAGGGACAAGGTTCTGGAAATCCATTTGGTGGGGGTGGCAGATCAGGTGGTTTTGGCGGTGGCTTTGGCGGCGGCGGTGCGGGTGGCTTTGGCGGTGGCGACTTCTCTGATTTTTTTGAATCTATGTTTGGCGGTGGAGGCAGACAAAGCAGGAACAGTGCAAGGTATAAAGGCCAGGATTTGCAGACAGAATTGAGGATTTCTTTTAGGGATGCTGCAGAAACACATAAACAAACAATTACTGTTAACGGAAAAAGCTTGAGGATTACTATCCCTGCGGGAATAGCGAGCGGACAAGTCATTAAGTTAAAAGGCCAGGGTGGTGAAGGTGTAAACGGCGGGCCGAACGGTGATTTATTTATTACGATCACGGTTGCTGATGATGCGACGTTTAAGCGTTTGGGTGACGATCTCTATGAGACTAAACAAATAGACCTGTTTACTGCTGTACTAGGGGGCGAGGTAACAGTTGATACCTTAAGTGGTAAGGTTAAACTAAAAGTACCAGCAGGGACACAAAATGACACCAAAATCAGGTTGAAAGGTAAAGGCTTCCCTGTTTACAAAAAGGAAGGCGAAGTTGGAAACCTTTTTGTAACTTATATGATTAAAATACCTACAAACCTTACAGAAAAACAACTGGCGCTTTTTAAAGAATTACAAGAGCTGTCAAATTAAAATAGCCTAATTTCATACGATTATGGAAACAGAGTTAATTACAATAAGTGAATACTGCGTTAATTATTCCGTAGATCCTTCTTTTATTACGGCTTTGGAAGAGTCCGGATTAATTGTGCTGACCGTAATTGAAGACACGAAGTTTATTCACTTCGCGCAGCTGGTGGAAATGGAACGGTTTATCCATTTTCATTACGATCTGAATATCAATATGGAGGGTATTGATGTGATCATGAACCTGTTGAAAAAAGTTAAACAGATGCAGCATGAAATTGATGAGCTAAAAAATCACATTGATGTATATGAAAACCAGAAAAAGACAACTTAAGCTGTCTTTTTCTGGTTGATAAAATTGATTGTAATTGCCCATTTTCCGAAGACCGAATGACAAAAAAAGCTAGTTGTATTCACCCCCGTAAATTTCGGGATTCACTGGAAAAGGGATATCATCCCCCTTTAAACCGGCAATAATATTTCTGGCTGCTATTTCTGCCATAGCTTTCCTTGTCCCTTCGGTTGCTGAGCCAATATGGGGCAACACAGCTACATTAGGCATCTTTAACAATGGACTATCTGGTTGCATTGGCTCTGGATTTGTTACATCTAACCCCGCACCCCAGATTATTTTTTCTTCTAAAGCAGTTATCAGATCAGCTTCATTATGGATAGAACCTCTTGCTGTATTTATAAAGATCGCACCAGGTTTCATCTGTTTAAATGCTTCAAGATCAAATTTCCCTTCCGTTTCTGGCGTTAATGCAGTATGGACCGAAACTACATCACTCTTACTTAGCAATTCTTCGAAAGTAACAAGTTCTGCGCCTAGCAAGCTTTCGGCTTCTTCGTTATGACTCCGGTTATGGTAGAGGATTTTCATACCAAATGCACCTGCACATCGTTTTGCCATTTCTAAACCGATCTTACCTAAGCCCAAAATACCTAAGGTAACACCAGTCAGGTCTTTACCCAGGTTAGCTGTAGGATCGAAAAAATCCCATTTCCCATCAATGATGGTGCGGTTCATATAAAAAGCATTTCTGGCGGCCGCCATCATCAATAGAAATGCAGTATCGGCGGTAGCTTCGCTTAAAACACCTGGGGTATTGCCGACCGGTATATTATATAGAGTTGCAGTATCAATATCTACATTGTCATAACCTACAGAATGCAGTGCAATTACTTTAAGGTGTTTACAAGCTTCCAGAAAACTCTTATTTAGCTGCTGTCCGGCGCTCAGCAATGCATCCACCTCGTCGCACTCGGCTATTAATTCTTCTTGCGTAAGCTTCCTTTTCTCGGTCCACTGTTTTACACTAAATCCTGCCTCTTCCAGCAATTGTACACCTGCAGGATGGATCACCCTGGTTATAAATACATTCATAAAGGCTCTTTTATATCTTAAAAACGGTTATCTAAGTAATTTGTTTCATTACATTAATTCATATCCAGTAATCAATATAAGATGATAAACTAATTGCCCAAATATAGAAAATTGGTTAAGAAAACCACCTTGCCGGTTATTTCTTGTACTCCGCTAATAAAATATCAATATCTTCCATTAACTGCTTTACCTGCTCATCTTCTGTCCCATCATAAGCACCACGGATCCTTCTGTCTTTATCAACCAGTACCAAATATCCCTGATGTACAAAACCTCCTGGTGCTTTGTTATCTTCTCCGACAGAGACTAAATAGTTCCGCTCCGCCAAGGCATAAACGGTATCCCGGCTGCCCCAGAGAAATTCCCATTGCGTACCCTTTACGCCTAACTTACTTGCATAAGCTTTCATTCTTGACGGCGTATCATACTTCGCATCAATTGTATGGGAAGCAAGTTTAACTTCAGGATGATCTTTGTATTTCTGGTAAATCTTAAATAAGTTCCTATGCATGGTCGGACAAATTGTGGGGCAGGAAGTAAAGAAGAAATCGGCCACATAAATTGACCCTGCGAAATCTTTATTGGTCACCACCGTACTGTCCTGATTCAGCAACCGAAATGCCGGAATGGTGCGGTAAGTGGTATCATTGCCTACGATCTCCTGCTGTAAAAACGGCAACCGTTTTACAGGTTTAACACAACTGGCAAATGCGATCAGCATTCCCAATTGATAAATTACTTTTTTTCCCATTATTTGCGAAATTGAGACAGGTATTGATTGGATGCTTTGATTTGCCCTTTGTACAGACTATCTATCTTTGCAATTTTCACACGCTCGGCTTTAAAATATTTGATCGCCTCTTCATTAGATTTCCCTGTAACGTCAGGCTCAAACCGATGCATCCAGTCGTTCATTAATGTTTCCGCACGATTTAAGCTTTCAATAGAAATCTGCAGCACTACTTTCTCCTTTGCAGTATCAATAGCAGGGAATTTCTGTTTAAGTGCCATTAAATTCTTTAGCATAGAATCCAGTTTCATCTGGTTATCTACCAATATTCCATGATCTTCCATTACTACATCATGGAATTTCATCACTTCATCTCGTTCAGTTTTGTAGTCAGCTGGTTGGGTGCATGCGGATGCTATTGCCACAAAGGCAAGCAAAAATAATATTCGTTTCATCTTAAAAATATTGATCAGTAAAAAATATAATATTGTTACTTCCTGCTTGTCAACAAACAGCAGCAGGAATATAATTAAAATAGATTAACAGCTGATCTGAGGAGGGTGAAAGATGGAATTCACCTGCGACACGGGCATTCCTGTGGTTAGTGGAATACGCAAATGTATCGCGGCTATTGCGTATTGCTTAAAATTGAAAGGAAGCGTAACTATCGCTTCCTGTAATTGTATTTTCTGAACCTGGTTTTCTTGTTTTTGTTCTTTTTCCTGTGCTTGTTTGAGCTTCTTCATCAAGTAACACTTCCCATTGCAATGTAGTTGAGGGCGATCGCGGTTAATACATAGCGCTGCAACGATATAGCTCTGGTTCATTTCAAAACCCGCAAACACAAAAAAATGTGACAGGCTTAGAGAAACTGAACATAACAAAAGTAATATGGCCAACGCGCGTTTTAGCATTTGCAGTTATCCCCTTAATTTGCCCCACCTTAAATAAGTAGCTCCCCAGGAGAAGCCAGCACCAAATGCTGTGAGCAGCAGGTTATCATTTTCTTTAAAATCTTCTTTATATTCCCACATACACAGCGGAATAGTCGCTGCAGTAGTATTACCATATCGTTGGATATTTACTTTAACCTGGCTTTCGGTAAGGCCAAGTTTATCGCCTACTGCCTGTATAATCCTTAAGTTTGCCTGATGCGGGATCAGCCAGTTGATATCCTTTGTTTCCAGCTCGTTTCTTTCCAGGATTTCTGCACAGGTTTGGCTCATTCCTTCAATAGCAGCTTTAAAAACCACCCGCCCGTTCTGCGAAATATAATTCAGCTTCTGGTCTAAAGTTTCTACAGTAGAAGGGTGAAGTGATCCACCTGCGGTAACGATTAGATGTTCTTTACCTACACCATCTGTTTTAAATACATTATCCACTAACCCAATTTCCTCTTCCGTTTGCTCCAGCAATACTGCACCGGCACCGTCACCAAAAAGGATACAGGTATTTCTATCTGCATAATTTACAATAGAGCTATTTGCATCTGCCCCTACAACGATCACATTCTTATACCTGTTACTTTCGATCAGGCTTGCACCTAAAGTAAGTGCATATAAGAAACCACTGCAGGCCGCATTAGAGTCTACGCCCCAAGCATTTTTAAGTCCCGCTTTTTCACAAACGATACTAGCAGTAGATACCATAATATAATCTGGCGTTGCGGTAGCCACAATAATACACTCTATTTCATTGGGGTCAATCTTACTATCTTCCAGAAGTCTTTTAACCGCCATCGTAGCTAAATCTGATGTAGCCAGCGAATCATCATTCAGGATTCTTCGTTCATGGATACCCGTTCGGGAAATTATCCAATCGCTATTTGTATCCACCATTTTCTCCAAATCATGATTTGTCAAAATGGTCTCCGGCACATATCCTCCCAAAGCTGTTATGGCAGCATTATATCTCTTTCTCATTAAGTATTACAATTCTTGGGGCAAAACTAATAAATATTTACAGCTACGTTACACTTTATTTTTACAGTAGCTTAACTTTGCACGCACAATAATATGACTATGAAATATTACTATACGTATACATGCACATTTTTACTGGCAACAATCCTGTTTTTATCGTCATGCAAAGAGAATCGTACCTTACCTATTTATGGCTTAAGAGAGACAAAAGATGTTAAAAATAATGATGGTACAACTACTGTCGATACCATTTATCAAACTATTCCCACTTTTACATTCCTAAATCAGGATAGTTTACCGGTTACAAATGATAATTTTAAGGGTAAAGTTTATGTGGCCGATTTCTTTTTTACTTCTTGCACAAGCATCTGCCCTATTATGCACAGAAACCTAAAAACTGTTTTTGATAAATTTAAGGATAATCAAGAGGTGATGTTTCTTTCTCATACGATAGACTTTAAATATGATACGCCTTCGGTATTAAAAAAGTACGCAGGGAAACTTGGAGTAGACGGACCGAAGTGGCAGTTTGTACAGGGTTCGAAGGATAGTATTTATACAATAGCAGAAAAAAGCTATCTGGTAGCTGTAGGACAAGACAGTACTAACCGTGATGGTTTTGTACATCAGGGCTACCTGGTACTGGTTGATAAAGACAGAAGGATCCGTGGTGCTTATGATGGTACCGATGCTACTCAGGTTGCCCAGTTAGAGAAGGATATCCCTGTACTTTTAGCAGAAGAAAAGAAGTAAGATGCGGAAGTTTATCTTACTTAGCCTATTTTCTTTAACACTTGCCGGTATTTTTTACTCTTGCCAGACGGCTGATAAAATCCAGCAGGATGCCTATTATGTAAACGGAAGGGACATATACATTGCCCAATGTCAGAATTGCCATGGTGCAAATGGGGAGGGACTGGGTGAATTGACCCCTCCGCTTACCGATAGTGTTTTTATGAAAACAAATAAACAGCAGCTGGCCTGTATCATTAAAAATGGGATGTCTAAACCCGTTACTGTGCACAGTAAAATTTATGAGGGAAAAATGCCTGCCTTTAATATGGCTGATATCGACCTTGCCCAGGTTATTGTTTATATTACCAATGGTTTCGGGTATAAACAGGGGATGTATACCAGCGAACAGGTTGCACAGGATCTTAAGAATTGCAAATAAGCAGGGCTGTTTACTATGCGGCTCAAGATAGGCGTTAAAGATGTTCCCTGAGAATCATTTCTGTTTGATCACTGTATTCTTAAGCAGGTTTTATATATTTGCCCAAAATGCAAGCCGTTCTATCGCTGGAAGTAATGCATTAGCATCTTAAAGAGGAAAGTCCGGGCAACACAGAGCATCCCGCTTCCTAACGGGAAGAGGTTTGGGAATGAAGACCTGAATTATGGAAAGTGCCGCAGAAAGTATACCGCCGATGGCTTGCAAAAGCACAGGTAAGGTTGAAAACGTGAGGTAAGAGCTCACGAGTGTTCCGGGCGACCGGAATTGATGGTAAACCCTGGGAGTTGAAAGACCAAATAGGCTGACGTATGTAGGGCTGCTCGTCCGATGTCAGTGGGTAGGTCGTTAGAGATAAATGGCAACATTTATAGTAGATTAATGGTAGAAGCCTTTGTATTAAGGTACAGAACCCGGCTTACAGGCTTGCATTTTTTTATATTATCAGCTATTTTATCCGTGATTATTGATAATTAGTAAATATATTCGTATCCAACAAAAGAAAGACTAGTTTAACCTATGGCAAAATTATTAATAATTGATGATGAGCGTGCAATAAGAAGCACATTACGTGAAATCTTAGAGTATGAAAATTACGAAGTAGATGATATTGACAATGGTATTGAAGGACTAGACCTGATTAAAAAGAAAAAATACGACCTGGTACTTTGCGATATAAAGATGAATAAGATGGATGGCATGGAAGTGCTTGAACAAGCCCTTGCTTATAGTCCGGATTTACCTTTTATTATGATCTCTGGTCACGGCACTGTAGAAACTGCTATTGAAGCTAGTAAAAAAGGGGCGTTCGACTTCATCTCTAAACCACCGGATCTTAACCGCTTGCTGATCACTGTAAGAAACGCACTCGACAGGGGTACACTAGTTACAGAGACCAAAGTATTAAAAAGAAAAGTTAGCAAAACAAGGGATATCCTTGGAAGCTCTGAAAATATCAATAAGATCAAAGAAACCATTGAACGTGTTGCCCCTACTGAAGCCCGTGTGTTAATTACAGGTGCTAACGGTAGCGGTAAAGAACTGGTTGCTCGCTGGCTTCATGAAAAATCACAAAGATCTGAAAGTCCGCTAATTGAAGTTAACTGTGCAGCAATCCCTTCAGAGCTGATTGAAAGTGAGTTGTTCGGACACGAAAAAGGATCATTTACCTCTGCCGTAAAACAGCGTATCGGTAAATTTGAACTGGCCAATGGCGGAACCCTATTTCTTGATGAGATCGGTGACATGAGCCTGTCTGCCCAGGCAAAAGTACTGCGTGCCCTACAAGAACATAAAATCACCCGTGTAGGTGGAGAAAAAGAACTAGAGGTTAACGTACGTGTGCTTGCTGCAACCAACAAAGACCTAATGAAAGAAATCGAAGATGGCAATTTCCGTATGGATTTATACCACCGTCTTAACGTAATCAACATCCACGTACCGCACTTAACAGAAAGACGTGAAGATATTCCTGAAATTGCAATGAGCTTCCTGGAAGACATCTGTAAAGACTATGGAATGCCAGTTAAAAAAATAAGTGATGCGGGTATGATTGCCTTACAAAACTTACCATGGACCGGTAACGTACGTGAATTACACAACATGATCGAACGTCTCATCATCCTAAGTGATAAGGTAATCACTGATCATGATGTAGCTGCCTTTGCCAACCCGGGTGGTGGAACCAATATCGGTGCTGCAACCCCAGGACATAACGGAACCGTACCTGCCGCTGTGGCTGCAACAAACTATGATAAGTTTAGTAACTTCCAGGACTATAAAGACCACGCAGAAAGAGAGTTTATCAAATTTAAACTGGAAAAAAACAACTGGAATGTATCCAAAACAGCTGACGATATCGATATCCAACGGAGTCACTTATACAGTAAAATCGAGAAATTCGGATTAAAAAGAGTAACAGAATAAAAATCCCTAAAAAGGTTTCAATCATATAACTTTACAGGCCATGGAAATCAACTTCCATGGCTTTTTTATTACGCTATATTTTATCTAAGAAAGATCATAAGAACTTAAATTAACAATAATGAAATTAAATTGCTTTTATTAATTTATTATAACCATCTTTACTTAACCAAAATAGACAAGTATGGAAAAATTCGAAACTAGGGTAACTAAATTAGAAAACACAAATTTTGAATTGCTCCAACTCATGCGCAGCATGAGTAATCAGATCGACACCATTCAAATAAGCCTAACCGATAAAATTGATAACGTTCAAGCGAACGTGAACGAGCGGTTCTTTCAAATGGATAAAAAAGTCGATACTTTTCAAGTAAGCATGGATAGGAAAATCGACACTGCCCAGACTACCCTAGATAGGAAGATTGGCAATGTTCAGGTAAACATGAATGAGCAGTTCCGGAGTCAATGCTCGAAGGCGAGCTTGACAATCATCTTCAGGAGAGCAAAAGTAGCAGTGATCCCAATCGACGTAACGGTAAGACTAAGAAAAACGTACGCAGCTTGCAGTCTGGGGAATTTGAGTTAGAAAGCACTCGTGACCGCAATGGCACTTTTGAACCGAAGATTGTCGCTAAACGCCAGTTGATTATTACCGATGAATTGGAGGAAAATGTGATAACGATGTATGCACGAGGGATGAGTACCCGGAATATTTCTGATTATGTGAAAGAAATGTATGCAATGGAAATTTCTGCAACAGAGATATCTAACATCACAGACAGAATTTTCCTGCTATGAATGAATGGCGAACCCGACCTTTGGAAGGCGTTTATCCTTTTGTATTCCTGGATTGCATGCACTACAAAGTACGCGATAGTGGTGGTGTCGAATCCCGAGCGATTTACAATATTTTAGGTGTAAATCGAGATGGAAGAAAGGACTTAATCGGTGTGTACTTATCAGAAAATGAAGGTGCTAAATTCCGGCTATCAGTGCTCACTGACTTAAAACAGCGTGGTGTAGATGATATCCTGGTCGCCTGCATTGACGGGTTAAAGGGTTTTCCCGAGGCCATCGCTGCTGTCTTTCCAAAAACTCAGGTTCAATTATGCATTGTCCACCCAGATCCGCACCAGCCTGCGTTATGTGCCTGAAAAAGATAAAAAAGCTGTTGTTGTTGATCTTAAGCCCGTATATAAAGCTGTTAATCAAGAACAAGGGTATGAGAAGCTGCTGGAATTTGAAGATAAATGGGGTAAAAAGTATCCGTTATCAGTTAAGAGCTGGTTGGATTATTGGACGAACCTTTCAACTTATTTCGAATATTCCGCAGAAATCAGAAAGGTGATTTACACTACAAATGCAATTGAAGGAATGCATCGACAAATCCGCAAAATCACTAAAACAAAGGGGGCTTTCACTTCAGATCAATCATTGCTAAAACTCGTATATCTAGCATACAGGGACTTTTCTAAAAAATGGACGATGCCGATGTGGAACTGGGGCTTGGCAATGTCGCAACCCCATATTAAATTTGGTGATAGATTAAAAGCCTTCGGCGACTTCTTCCTAGGTGGAGGCTGATCGCCTCCACCTAGGAAGAAGTGGTGTTGACACAGTTCACTTTACACTCCCTAAACAAAATAAACGATGTAACCAGCTACAAAGGAATCTTCAACAATAACCTTAAAATCACCAAACGTTCCAAAACCGATTAAAGGATTCAGTTCCACTTGGTGCATCATAGCGGCTCCAAGTGAAACTCTATTTGATTCTCTCTACCCTTCCCCCTCCATATCCTTTCACCCCCATCCTCTTTCACCTCCATACCCTTTCACCTCCATACCCGGACTCTCCCTCAGGATATCCTTTAAACAAAAACACGGTACCCTCTGCAAGGACATGTGTTATTTTTTGTTTAAAAAATAATGAGTCCTGCAGAGGGTACCGTGTTTTTGTAAAAGAAATTCCCTCTTACTCCATATAATCTGCCTGCCTACTCAGCAAAGCCCTATACTTATTAAACACCGCAGTCTTAGAAACAAACCCTAAAAACTCTTCCTGCTCGTTCAACACAGGTAAAACCCATGCACTCTCCTTCTCCATCTTACCTAACACCACTTTAAGTGAATCCTGTATAAAAACAATATCAGGCGCAGTCTGTACAAAATCATGCACCCTTAAATCATTAGCCAAAGTACTATTGATCCCTCTTTTCAAAACATCCTCCACGTACACCATTCCCATAAACGTCTTATCCTCCGCAATCACAGGGAATACATTTCTTTTAGAAACTAAAATATCAGGCATTCTTTCTGCAAGACTATCATTATCATTTAAAATCAGATAATCCTTTTCTATCAGATACTTCAACTTCATCATATGTAAAACAGTAGCATCCTTATCCTCCAAAGACATCAATTCACCTTTTTCTGCCAGTGGCTTAGTATAAATTGAATACTTGTTCTTACTTCGGTTAATCAGATAAGCTAAAGCAGAAGTAATCATTAAAGGCACCATCAGCACATAGCCACCAGTAATCTCCGCAATAAGGAATATCCCGGTAAGTGGCGCATGCATAATTGCACTTAGTGAAGCCGCCATGCCCGCTACAATAAAATTAGCCACATTTACATGGGCAATACCCAATGTATTAATTGTAAAAGCGAGGATAAATCCAATCAGCCCACCCATAATTAAACTCGGCGCGAAAATACCACCATTACCACCAGCACCAAGCGTAATCATTGTTGCAGCAGACTTCGCAAATAAAGTAATTGTAGTAAATAATATGATCACCCAAGGTATATTACTATATTCAAAAAATATACTGTTAGTAATCACATTGCTGTAATTACCCCCCAATAAATTTTTAATAGTAATATATCCTTCACCATAAAGTGTTGGAAACAGAAACACCATTGCACCTAAAAGTATACCACCCACTAATACCTTCTGGTATGGCCCCTTGATCTTATAGAACATCTTCTTATTAAAATAATAAGCCTTGTTAAAATACAACGAGAAAAGGCCGACTAAACAAGCAAGTACTACATACCATATCAGCGCATTAAACTGCCAACCCTCTGTTACAAGAAAAAACAACTGTTCATTATAAAAAGAGCGTGCTACTACCGCTGCTGTTGCAGAAGCTAACAATAAAGGTATAAATGCAGGAATGGAAAACTCGGGCAGCAAAATCTCAATTGCAAAAACAATTCCTGCAATCGGGCTATTAAATGCACCTGCAATACCCGCAGCCGCTCCACAAGCCAATAACATTGTAGTCTCCCTGTACGATAGCCCTAAAAAACGGCCAACCACAGAGCCGATCCCCGCCCCACTGGTAACAATTGGAGCTTCCAGACCGGTGGACCCACCAAACCCGACAGTTAAAGCAGCCGTGATAATCTGTGAATAAATATTGTGAGGTTCTACCCTGCTTGATTTACTGGATATAGTATGTAAAAGTGGGGTAAGGCCAGTTTCAAACTTTCCTTTTCTAATAAAACGTCTAACATACATAACGGAGAGCAATATTCCGATAAAAGGAAAAATCAGGAAAAGATAGTATTTATATTGCCAATGGAAACCGTCCTGAAGGAAATCCTCTATATGGTGCGTGAGTGATTTTAGCAGAGCTGCCGCAAGCCCTGCTAAAATACCAACTACCAATGCGGCAATGACGAGAAAATTTCTGTTAGATATTTTAGTTCTCCTGTATTGGTTGATCGTATCAATATAGGTTACCAACTTTACATACATGCCTGAATTATTTTAACAATCGAATTTATCTAATAATTTGATGAGCGTTGCAAAATCTTTTGGATATGGTGCGTCAATTTCAATATCTTCTCCGTCAAGTCCTTTAAATATCAAATGTTTTGCATGCAGCGCAAAACGTTTCATAATTGGCTGCTCTTCATCATCTTTTGCAATCCGGTATCCTTTTTTAATACCTGATAAATATACCGGCTTACCTTTATATAAAGTATCACCACATATTGCCGCGCGCTGCGTAGCCAGGTGAATCCTGATCTGGTGCATACGTCCGGTAATGGGCTTACATTCCATTAATGTATAATGCCTGTAGAACTTGATTGAATTAAAAATAGTCTCTGCACGTTTTCCTTCTTTACGATCTATCGTTACACTTCTATTCCCATCATTTAAAATAGGAAGATCAATAAAAAGTTCATTAAAAGTATACTGACCATCAACCACCGCATGATAGGTCTTTTTAACCTTTCGCTTTTCAAACTGCATGGCTACAGAACGGTAGGCTTCTGGATTCTTTGCAATAATTATGGCACCGGAGGTTTCTTTGTCCAACCGGTGGCATACTTGAGCATCTTCTGAATATTGTTTTGCGAGACGAAGAATGTTAACTTCTCCTGAGCCGCCACGCTCATCTAACGAAGCTACAAATGGCGGCTTATTAACTACGATATGATTATCGTCCTCGAAGAGGATAAGGTCTTTAAATACTGGATATTTCAATAGTGTGGATTTTCTAAAGTACAAAAGTACTAAGAAAGTTCGAACTTATACCCCACTCCTTTTACAGTTGCTACATAAGTTTCACCTAATTTCTCTCTTAATTTGCGGATATGCACATCAATAGTACGATTGGTAACCACTACCGAATCTTCCCAGATGTTCTTAAGAATAGATTCCCTGGTATAAACCTTGCCCGGTTTTGATGCCAACAGATAAAGCAACTCAAATTCCTTTTTTGCAAGTACTACTTTATTTCCACCCTGGTATACCAAATAAGCTTCTCTATCTATAACCAGATCACCTATTTCAACTTTATTTTCCGAAACTTCATCATTACTTACATTCCTTCTCAGGATTGCGTTAATACGGCTTACCAAGGCTCGTGGCTTTATCGGCTTAGCAATATAATCATCGGCACCGACATTAAACCCGGCGATTTCTGAATACTCCTCACTCCTGGCAGTAAGAAATACCATAAAAGTATTTTTAAATTCAGGAATAGCACGCATTAGCCTGCAAGCTTCAATACCATCCATTTTTGGCATCATGATATCCAGGATGATCAGATCAGGATGTACCTTCTTTGCAACTGCTATACCGTCTTGTCCATTACTAGCAAGATAAACCTGGTAACCTTCTTTTTTTAGGTTGTATTCTATTAACTCTAAAATATCCGGTTCATCGTCAATAATCAGTATTTTTTGTTTTACGGCGCTCATGTCTTTAAATATTTGTTACGAAATTAAGTAATCAATTATACTAAGGGGTTAAATGCAAGTTAACAAATTGTTAACACCACCTTTAGTTTAACATGGATTTAGGATTAACGTAAAGTCTTACCTAAAAATGAGTCCAGATCTTCGCCTCTTAGGTTTTTAGCTATAATCTTACCTTCAGGATCTAAAATGAAATTTGCAGGGATTCCGTCTACCTGGTAGGCCCTTACTGTAGGCCCTTCAAAATCCTTGAGTTCACTTACATGGGTCCAGGTTAAACCATCTGCAACAACAGCTTGTTTCCAGGCTACAGGATCTTTGTCTAGTGATACACCTACGATCGTAAAATTCTTGTTCTTATTTTTATTATACGCTTTAACTACATTAGGATTCTCTCCTCTGCACGGTACGCACCACGAAGCCCAAAAATCAATCATTACATATTTACCCTTTAGACTAGACAATTTGAAAGGTTTACCATCCATTGTATTAATCGTAAAATCGGGTGCAACCTGTCCAACCTGCACCGATCTTAATTTGGCCATTCTAACAAGAAAATCTGTTACTGCTTGATTCTTGTTGAAATTACTTTTGATTTTATCTGCATAAGCAAGCAGTTCCTGTTCGTAATCACTAGGATTAAGAGAATTGATTGCATAGAAACCAGCCAATGAAGTAGTGTTATCCATAGCGAATTTAAGGATATAGTCAATCAATCCCTGTTTTGCTTTTATCATTTCTGGCATCATCTGGTTCATAATAGCCTGGCGGCTCTGTGGCTCTTTCGCAACATTTTCCTGGAACTGGGCCTCTAATGCTGCATTCTTTGCAATAAACTCATTTTTAGTTTTGTTTAATTCTTCTAGTTTGTCTGCCTCTTCTGCACCGGAAAGCTTATACGCCATCGTTTCGTCGATCAGATTAGCATCAAGCCTGATGTGATCACCATTTTTTGCAATCAGCATGTATTCACTATGGTCAATTTTTACCCTAAAGAAATCAACATCCGGCGTAGTGCTTACAAACTTATATTCTCCTTTATCCGACAACACCGTAGAATCTAATGCAACTTCATTTGTCCGGTCGATCCCAAACAAATAAACTTTAGACTTTGGTGTTGCATTTTCAAATTTACCGCTGATCTCAAATTTATCCTTGTCTTTACAAGAGAAGAATAAAGTGCAGACAACCAGCAAAAGGATTACTTTATTAATTTTTAAAACGATTGATGTTTTCATTACCTTATATATATGTAGTCTATTTTTCTTATTTCAATTTATCCAGAAGAACTTCATTGATTTTCTGCGGATCAGCTTTACCCTTTGCAAGCTTCATCATCTCACCAACAAACAATCCCAGAACCCCCTTTTTACCATTTTTATAGGCCTGTACCTGTGGCTTAAATTTCTCCAGCACCTGATCTGCAAAGCCTGACAGTTCATCTTTATTTTCAACAATCAGCAAATTCAGCTTTTCTGCAAGTGCTTGTACATCTTCTTCTCCTGGTGCAGATTGGATAGCTGGTAAAAGCTGCTGTAAAGCAATCTGCTGTGTAATCTTCTTTTCATCTACGAGATTAATAACTATGGCGATTTGCCCGGGGCTAACTCTGAACTCGGCAATAGTGATCTGCTGTTCACTAAGTAAAGCCCTGATTGGGCCCGATAACCAATTGATTAAGCTCTTAGGCTGATTTACTTTGACTAAAGCCTGGTTAAAATAATTTAGTAAGGCTGCGTCATCTGCAAAAATACCTGCTTCAGCAGCACTGATACCGAAATCGGCAACCAGTTTAGCAGTAATTTCCCTGGGCAGCTCAGGCATTGAATCCTTTAGTTCAGCCAGCCAATTATCCGATACATATATAGGTGGAAGATCAGGATCCGGAAAATAACGATAGTCATTAGCCATTTCTTTTGTTCGCATTGGTGCTGTAGTTCCCTGATCGGCGTCAAATGTTAATGTGCTTTGTATAATCTCACCGCCTTCAGTAATAATTTGGTGCTGACGGTTAAATTCAAATTCCATTGCCCTCCGTACATTTCTAATGGAGTTCAGGTTTTTTACCTCACAACGGGTACCAAACGCTGTTGTCCCTTTTTCACGGATAGAGATATTGGCATCACAGCGTAAACTTCCCTCTTCCATATTTCCATCACTCACATCAAGGTGCCTGACCAGTTTTCTCATTTCTATCAACAACAACGAAGCTTCTTCGGCCGAGCGGATATCCGGTTCTGTTACAATCTCTATTAATGGTACGCCAGCCCTGTTCAAGTCTACATAAGAATAATTATCATTTTGATCATGCAGACTTTTCCCGGCATCCTCTTCCATGTGGATACGGTTTATCCCTATCCGGCGCTCCGTACCATCACTTAGCGTAATATTTATATATCCATTCTGACAAACGGGACGGTTATCCTGGGTAATCTGATAACCTTTAGGCAAATCTGCATAGAAGTAATTTTTTCTATCAAAGTAGTTAGATTGGTTGATGGTACAATTTAGTGCCAGCCCCATCCTGATCGCTTTACCTGTTACCTCTTTATTCAATTTCGGCAATGCGCCCGGCAAAGCGAGAGATACGGGAGAGATGTGTTCATTGGGATTTGCCCCAAAAGTTGCACTATCTGAAGAAAATATTTTTGATTGCGTATTTAACTGAACGTGAATCTCTAAACCTGATACCAATTCAAATTCTGTGGTCGAAACTGCAGTTTTCGTACTCATTTAAGGGTAGTATATTAAACTAATGTCGTGAATTACTGTCTCACAAATATAACCAAATAAGTTGATGCCTTAGGTTTAGGAAACAATTATAATAATGGCATAGACTTTGAAAGAATGTTATCACACACAAATTAAACCGTTATGAGAAAATTACTTTTAATGGCCGCTATAGGGATCGCATCTCTGGGCGCCGCAGCACCCGCGAAAGCGCAGGTGAGCTTAAGTATTAACATTGGCTCACAACCACAATGGGGACCGAGAGGGTATGACCATGTAGATTATTATTATCTGCCGGATGTAGATAGTTATTATTATGTGCCGACAAGGCAATTTGTTTATTTTAGTGGTAGCCGGTGGATCCACGCACGCAATTTACCTTCACGTTACAGGAATTATGATTTATATGGTGGCAGAAAGGTGGTTATCAATTCACCCAGGCCATGGATGAGCCATAACACTTACCGCACAAGGTATGCAGGACATAGTTATTACGGCCGCCCGGCAAGAACTGTAGTACGTGGACGAGGTTATGACAGGGGCCGCCCGGGGAGGACTGTAATCTACAGAAACAACAATAGCCGTGTAAGAGCAAATAATAACTGGGGGAACCATGGCGGTAATAACGGAAGAAACCGTGGTGGAAGCAACCGTGGCAGAGAAAATCACGGCAGAGATAACCATGGTGGCCATGATCGTGGCGGAGATAGAGGTGGCCGCGGTCACGGTAGAGGATAGACATTTATTAATATTATCATAAAGTTGTCAGTTATGTTACGGTTGGGTAATATAACTGACAACTTTTTTTTATTTTTACGCTTACGGACATGATCAGAGATATTGAAGTAATCCTTACAGATAAAGGCGTTAATCCTACAGCAATGCGCCTATTGGTACTTGAGTTTTTACTCAGGCAATCGGCTGCTTTGAGCCTGACAGATCTTGAAAAGGGTCTTGAACCATCCGACCGTATCACGATATACCGTGCGTTAAAGAAGTTTGAAGAAAAAGGGCTTGTCCATAGTATAGATGATGGATCAGGAGCTCCCAAATATGCTCTTTGTGAAAATGATTGTAAAGCAGGCCATCATCACGATCTGCACGTCCATTTTTTTTGCAATCTCTGTAAAGAAACCTCTTGCCTCTCCAAATCCCACATCCCGCAGGTAAACCTGCCTGATGGTTTCGCTTCTGAGGAAGTTAGCCTGATGGTAAAAGGAACGTGTAATAAATGTGCTTAATTCTTTGCAATACCATTGCGTAGCTGTTTTCCCTATTTTTGCAGGAGAACATCAACACAATGGGAAACAAACATACAGGTGATTGCTGCGGCCCCTCTCCTGAACCAAAAGATAAAAAACATACACATAACCACGAAGGCCACAATCATGGAGACCATAACCATGACGGCGAAGATCATGGCCACGATCATGGAAGCGGTGGCTCTGGATGGAAAAGTCAGCTTCCTCTATTAGCTGCACTACTGATTTTAACAGTTATGCTTACCCTTGATTACGGATTCAAAATTCAGCCTGCTAACTTCATCCAGCTTATTATTTTTGGTATTGCCTTTTTATTATCAGGATATAATGTATTAAATCTTGCCTTCCGTAAAGCCATGCGACTGGATTTCTTTAACGAGTTTTTCCTAATGAGCGTAGCTACTATTGGTGCATTTGCTATAGGATCATACAGCGAAGGTGTAGCTGTGATGGTGTTTTATTCTATTGGGGAGTGGTTTCAGGATGTTGCAGTAGATAATGCAAAAAGAAGTATTAAAGCCTTATTAGATATTCGTCCCGATACCGTAAATGTACTTAGGGACGGTCAGCTTCAAACTGTGAAACCTTTAGATGTAAAGATCAACGAAGTAATCCAAATAAAAGCGGGAGAAAAAGTGGCATTAGATGGAGAATTAATTTCCGAAAAAGGCACTTTTAACACTGCTGCAATGACTGGAGAAAGCAAACCCGATAGTAAAGTGAAAGGTGACAGCGTACTGGCCGGAATGATCAACCTCAACACAGTAACCGAAGTGAAAGTACTTGCCTTATTTCAAGATAGCAAGCTAAACAGGATATTAGAAATGGTGCAGGAAGCGACCGCAAGAAAATCCAAAACCCAATTGTTCATCTCCCGTTTTGCAAAAGTATATACGCCAATTGTATTTGTACTGGCAGTACTCGTTGTAGGCCTTCCCTATTTTTTTACAGCCAACTATGATTTTAGCGAGTGGCTTTACCGTGGACTGGTATTCTTAGTGATTAGTTGCCCTTGCGCATTGGTAGTATCTATCCCTTTAGGCTATTTTGGCGGAATAGGGCTAGCTTCTAAGAATGGGATCCTTTTTAAAGGATCGAACTTTCTGGATGTGATGACCAAGATCAATACCATCGTGATGGACAAAACCGGTACACTGACCAAAGGTGTATTTAATGTCCAAAAAGTAATTGCTGTAAATGGAGAGGAGAAAGATCTGATTACCCTAGCGGCAGCTATCGAAAGCAAATCCACACATCCTATTGCTGTTGCAATCACAGCTTATGCTGAAAAACTATCTTCAGCTATTACCATTGACCAAATAGAAGAAGTTCCGGGAAAAGGTTTAAAAGGCAAAGTAAGCGGAAAAGAGATACTGGCTGGAAATACAAAACTTCTGGATCAGTTCAACATACAATATGATCAGGCAGCTGCCGATGAAGAAGATAGCGTTGTTGTAATTGCGATCGATGGGAAATATGCCGGGTATATCACTATCGCAGATGAGTTAAAAGAGGATGCTGCTGCTGCAGTTAAAGCTATGCATGCACTTAACCTGCAAACGGTAATGCTAAGCGGTGATAAGCAAGCTGTTGTAAGTAAGGTGGCCAAACTTTTGGGTATAGATAGGGCTTATGGCGACTTATTACCAGAAAACAAAGTTGAAAAAGTAGAAGAATTAAAAAAATCAGGTAGCAGGATCGCTTTTGCTGGTGATGGAATTAATGATGCCCCTGTAGTCGCATTAGCTGATGCAGGGATAGCGATGGGTGGTTTAGGCAGCGATGCAACCATAGAAACCGCAGATATCGTAATTCAGAACGACCAGCCTTCAAAAATTGTAACCGCAATTAAAATAGGAAAAATAACCAGGAATATCGTTTGGCAGAATATTGCATTGGCTATGGGCGTAAAGGTAATTGTACTGGTATTAGGGGCAGGAGGTGTCGCTACTTTATGGGAAGCAGTAATTGCCGATGTAGGAGTTGCATTACTGGCCATTTTGAACGCTATTCGTATCCAGAGACATACCTTTAAGGGATAACCAACCCTGATATATGATGTGACTGCGCAAACCAGTTTTAGAAAAAAAGGCTTTCTCAGACCGCTACCTGGGGAGACTTAAGTAAAGTAGTTTGCGAGCTTAGCAACTTGCAAAAAACAAGAAAGGTGTTTAGATACACAGGATTGTTGCACCTTTTCAGGGCGATAATCCTGTGTATCTAAACACCTTTCTTATTTTTCAGCGAAGCTTATATTTTCTCTTGAAAGACGCCTAAAAGCCTAAGAAACAATTCAGATTAAACTGCCGGCACCAAAGAAACTACTCTCTCCAGTACCTTTACTAACCCATCTTTATTCTTTCCGCCTGCAGTAGCGTAAAACGGTTGTCCGCCTCCACCACCCTGTATATCCTTTGCGAGTTCCCGAACAATATTAGACGCATTTAATCCCCTTTCACTAACCAGATTCTCTGATAACATCACACTGATACCAGGCTTATCATCGATTAAAGTGGTGAATACTAAAAAAAGGTTATCAACCAAATCCTTTACCGCGAAAGCTAAGTTCTTCACCGCATCCGCATTTGGAAGGTCAACTTGCACAGCAATCACATTGATGCCGCTGATCGTCTTCATGTGGTGCACAATCTCGTGTTTTAAATTAGCGGCATGCTCAACTATAGCTTTTTCAGCATCTTTCTTTAACCTCGAGTTCTCTTCGATTAAAGCAGCAACCGCAGCAGTGATATCTTTATTTCCTTTAAGTAACGACTTTAACTGACTGATTTCTTGTTCTTGTGCTATAATATAAGCTTCCGCCTTATCAGCTGTAATCGCTTCAATACGACGTACACCAGCTGCGACAGCACTTTCAGATAAAATCTTAAAATAGCCAATCTGACCGGTAGCCTTTATATGCGTACCACCGCACAACTCTTTCGAATAGTTATCATCGAATGTGATAATTCTTACAAAGTCGCCATATTTTTCTCCGAACAAAGCAGTAACGCCGCTCGACAATGCTTCGGCATAAGGAACAAGGCGCTGCTCTTTCAGTGGAATATTCTGTCTCACCTTTTGGTTAACGATATGTTCGATCTGTGCTAATTCTTCATCAGTAATCTTTGCGAAATGCGAAAAGTCGAAACGAAGGTAGTCTGGATTAACCAAAGAACCTTTCTGATTCACATGGTCACCCAGGACAAACTTCAATGCGGCATGCAGTAAATGTGTCGCCGAATGGTTATTATTCGTTTGTGCGCGCTTATCTTCATCCACAACAGCCCAAAATTGTCCTTCAAGATCTTCAGGTAGCGTATCCGTGAAGTGAACAATCACTCCGTTCTCTTTTTTAGTATCGGTGATGTCTACAGAAAACATTCTGCTGTGATCTTCCAAACGTCCTATATCGCCAACCTGTCCGCCACTTTCTCCATAGAAAGGTGTTTTCTGTAAAACGATCTGATATTGCTCTTTTCCTTTTGCAGTAACCTGTCTGTATTTCAAAATTTTCGTCTCAAACTCCAGGAAATCGTAACCCACAAACTCAGTTTCCGGATCATCATGAACCAGAACCCAGTCGCCCGTATCTATTGCAGATGCCGCTCTGGAACGCGATTTCTGTTTTTGCAAGCTCAGCTGATATTCATCCATGTCCACCGTCCAGTTTTTCTCCCTAGCCATTAACTCGGTCAGGTCGATCGGGAACCCATAGGTATCCTGTAATTCGAAAGCGAACTCGCCAGAAATAACCATCTGATCTTTCAGTATGCTGTAAACCCAGGCATCCTCAAAAGGCTTATCATTAAAATCGATTGCATTTTCAGACATTAAAAATTCTGCCTGTTTTTTTGTGTAATTTTCAAAGCGCTGGATGCCTGTAGCCAATGTCCGAAGGAAAGAAACCTCTTCTTCCAGTACAACCTTCTGTACAAAATCCTGCTGCAACACTAATTCTTCAAACACCCCCTTAAACTGTTCAGCCAGCACAGGTACCAGCTGGTTTAAGAAAGGCTCTTTCAAATCCAAAAATGTATAAGCATAACGCACTGCACGCCTTAATATCCTACGGATTACATATCCAGCTTTATTATTCGCAGGCAATTGACCATCCGCGATCACAAAAGCAATTGCACGGATATGATCGGCCATTACACGCATAGCGATATCCGTTCTTTCATCTGCCCCATAAACAACTCCAGCCTTATTGGCGATGAATTGTATCATTGGCTGAAAAACATCAGTATCGTAATTAGAAGCCTTATTTTGTAACACACGAACCAGGCGTTCAAAGCCCATTCCTGTATCCACATGCTGTGCAGGCAACGGCTGTAAAGAACCATCTTTTAACCTGTTAAACTGCATAAATACATTATTCCATATCTCGATTACCTGCGGATGGTCTGCATTGACCAAATCTTTTCCACTTACTGCAGCGCGTTCATCGTCGGGACGGCAATCCACATGGATTTCTGAACACGGACCACAAGGCCCCATATCGCCCATTTCCCAGAAGTTGTCTTTTTTATTACCTAAAATAATACGGTCTTCCGGCACATACTGCTTCCATAAATCATAAGCTTCTGTATCTCTCGGCAAACCTTCCTTTTCATCCCCTTCAAAAATTGAAACGTATAATTTGTCTTTAGGGATACCATAAACCCCTGTTAACAGTTCCCAGCTCCATGCAATCGCTTCCTTTTTGAAGTAATCTCCGAAACTCCAGTTTCCCAACATCTCAAACATCGTATGGTGGTAAGTATCGATACCAACCTCCTCCAGGTCGTTATGTTTACCAGAAACCCGTAAACAGCGTTGTGTATCTGTTACCCTTGGATATTTTGCTGGTGACTCTCCTAAAAATATGTCTTTGAACTGGTTCATACCCGCATTGGTGAACATCAGCGTAGGATCGTTTTTTACCACGATCGGTGCAGATGAAACAATGTGATGTTGTTTCGATTCAAAAAAGTTTAAAAATGCTTGTCTTATTTCTTTAGCTGTCATTCGGTGTAGAAAATTATCCAACAAAATTAAAATTTTCTTGCGGTATTCTACTAAAATCCCTTTACATTTGAATGCTTTATATAAAAGCCATAAGACACTAATTATCAATATTAAAGTATGCCTTACAAGGAACGGGAAATTAATAAAATGTATTATACGATGGGTGAGGTAACAGAAATGTTTGGTGTTAACGCTTCACAAATCCGTTTTTACGAGAAGGAATTTGATGTACTTCAGCCTAAGAAAAACAAAAAAGGGAACAGGCTTTTTACTCCTGAAGATATAGAAAATCTAAAAATCATTTTCCATTTGGTAGATGATAAAGGATTTACATTAAAAGGAGCTAAAGACCACCTTAAGAACAATAGTGGTGATGTAAAAGAAAATCAAAAAATCATCGCCTCATTAGAGAAGCTTAAGGACTTCTTATTAAAACTAAACGACGAAATTTAATAAATAAATTAACTTTATTAATTATATAGAAATTACTTTGGCGTCATGTCAAAGTTGTTCGTTTGCTTATTCCTATGCGGGGTTTCCTCTAGTGCTAATGCACAGGAAGCCCCGGAAGTGAAATCAATACTCACATTTGTTGCAGAAACCCTTCCCGAAGAAACAGATCTCTCCGAACTGTCTACCCGTCTTTATTTTTATAAAGACCATCCGATTGACCTTAACCATGCGAAGCCAGAACAGCTGAAAGAGCTGGTTTTTCTCTCCGCTTTACAAATTGACAATTTTTTCGCTTACCTCCTGCTGGCAGGGAAATTGGCCGACTTACTCGAGCTGCAAGCTATTGATGGGTTTGATGTGGAGACGGCGACGAGGATATTACCTTTTGTAACGCTTAAGGTACCACCAGAAGTTACGAAGTTAAGTTTACAAAGCCTCGGTTCTAAAGGGGAAAGCGAACTGATGTTAAGATATGGACGGGTTTTAGAAAAGCAGAAGGGTTTTAATGACCTAGCTGGTAGTAGGTACATAGGCGATCCAGCTAAGCTTTTATTGCGCTACCATTACCGGCTGGGTAACCTGCTTGCTTTGTCTCTTGTTGCAAAGAAAGATGCAGGCGAAACGTTTTTTAGTGGTGTAAATAAAGCGGGATTTGACTTTGTTTCTGGAAGTCTTGCTGTCTATAAAACTGGCAAGTTTAGCAAAATTATCATTGGCGATTACAATGTTCAATTCGGCGAAGGTTTATCGCTGTGGATGGGCACCGCCCTGGGTAGGGGAGCAGATGTGGCAGGGGTAGCGAAAAACGGCACAGGGCTTAAAGCCTATACTTCTGCGAATGAATCTTCATTCTTCAGAGGTGTAGGTATAAAATATAATATACTTAAAATCATTGATTTAACTACATTTATTTCATCTAAAAATTTAGATGCAAGCTTAACAAACGGGAGCGATGGAAATTTAACGCTATCGACTATTAATAGTAGCGGGCTACATAGAACACCAACAGAAATTGCCCATAAGCATAATCTCCATCAACTCGTTTATGGAGTATTGGTTAACTACCGTCCAGACAATCTGAATATGGGAATTGTGGGTTACCATACCAGTTACGAATATGAATTTATAAGGGGAAAACCGGGTTATAAAGCCTACGCATTCCAGGGAAAAGAACTTACAAATGGTAGTTTTCATTATAACTACACTTATAAAAATGCTTATGTTTTTGGGGAAACTGCATATAGTATGCCCGGAGGAATTGCTTTGCTTAGTGGTGTTATGGCGAGTCTTTCGCCGGTTCTATCTGCTGTAGTTGTATACCGGAATTATAACAAAACACATGTCAGTTTTTATAGTCAGCCCCTCGGTGAGGGGTCTGGAGCAGTGAATGAAAAGGGCGTTTACGGCGGACTTCATTTTGCGCCATCGCGTAAATGGAGCTTATCTTTTTATGGTGATATTGCACAATTCACATGGCTAAGGTACCGGGTAGACCAGCCCTCTGCTAGCCTAGAAATGATGGGGCAGCTTAACTATATCCCGCGAAAGAATTTGGTTGCACAAGTCAAAATTACCAGGAAAACAGGAGAGCAAAATGATACTTCCGGCCTGGAAGTAAACCCGGTAGCCAGCTTTAGAAAAGATAACTTTAGACTAGGCATTCAATGGCGGCTTAATAGAAAATTCGGGATGGAAAACCGAGTAGAAATAACGCTTTATCAAAAGGGAAAAAGAGCAATTGAACGGGGTATTTTAATCTATCAGGATGTAGACTTTCGTCCGATGTCTTCCAAGCTTTCAGCAGGTATCCGCCTAGCGTATTTTAACACGGCTTCTTATAACAGCAGGATATATGCTTATGAAGATAATGTGCTAAATGGGTCGGGCTCCGGATTGTACAATGGACAGGGAATGCGGTTTTACATAAACACTAATTTCCGGCTATCGCGGCAGCTGAAGATTTGGTGCAGGTATGGTATTTATAGTTACCCCGGCACAACGGAAACCGGTTCCGGATTAGACCAAATACAGGGCAGCAGAAAGTCGGAATTGAGGCTGCAACTGCGTTATCAATTCTAACAGGCGCTATGCAAAAGAAGCCCCTGCTTTTTGCCCGTTTACTGTTCCCTTTTTGCGTAGGAATATGGGTTTTGCGCGTCAGTGAATTTGCAGAATTAAATTCTGTCATGCTAATTATAACATTTATTGTATTTATTTTATTATTCATAATCAATTATTTATACACATCAATTAAAGTTTACAATCATATTGTAATTTTAGCTACAACCTTATACATGTTCCTGTTTCTGCTTGGTGCTACCTGGTGTTCGGTTTACAATGAAGCCAGTGATTTCGATCATTTTTCAAGGAAACCAGCAGATTTTTTAAAGGTTTATGTAGCCAATGAGCCTCAACAAAAAAGCTCGGTTTTAAGATTTATCGCTAGAGTGATGTGTGTATATAAAGGGGGTAAAAAAGAGAATGCGACAGGTAGCATGATGGTTTCAATCAGATCAGATTTACATCGTTCTCTAAGCATAAAGTATGGAGATACTTTTATCATTCCCGCAAGATATACGGCAGTTGACCCGCCGTTTAATTCTGGAGAATTTGACTTCAGGTTTTGGCTGTCTAATCATAATATTTATCATCAGGCATTTATCTCTGCAAAAGAAATCGCAGCAACCGGAGAGCAAAAAGGCTTGGCTTTAATCCGCTTTTCATTAGCACTCCGGCAGCGACAAACTGACCTCTACCGTAAGCTTATTAAAGACGATGAAGCGTTTGCCGTTGCCGCCACATTAATCCTCGGATACCGGTCAGATCTGAATGCCGAAACCCTGGCGGCCTACTCCAAAACAGGAACCATTCATGCCCTTTCTGTTTCCGGGATGCACGTTGGGATTATTTACCTGGTACTGGAATGGGGACTTCAATGGATGAACAAAAAGCAAGTGTTGAAATGGGTCAAGGTAATGCTCATTTTAACCCTCATCTGGGGTTATGCTTTGCTGACAGGATACTCAGCTTCAGTATTAAGATCTGCCATTATGCTCACGTTTTTTATATTGGCAAAATCACTCCGCAAAGAGGCAGGGAGTTTCCATGTATTGGCACTCTCAGCTTGCTGCCTTTTATGCTACGATCCATTTTTACTTTGGGATGCCGGCTTCCAGCTCTCCTACCTTGCAGTGACAGGATTAATAGGATTGCAGCCCAGGATAGAAAGATTGTTTTCTTTTAAATGGGTTTGGGCTCAGAAACTATGGGGCTTAGTAGCATTATCTATCGCTGCACAGGTGCTGACAACTCCTTTTTCAGTTTACTATTTCCATCAGTTCCCTATTTATTTCATTTTCAGTAATCTCTTCATTATTCTTCCTGTAACCTTGCTGATGTATAGTGGAATTGCTATCCTCCTGTTTCGCTTATATTGGCTGGCCCCAGCTTTCGAATGGCTGATTTGTTTGATGAACAACGGGCTTGGCAGGATCGCAGCCCTCCCCTATGCAGTGGTAGATGCAATATGGCTTTCCAAACCACAGTTCATCCTATTATTTTTAAGCTTAATTTGCTTGCTGATCGGTTTACAAAACCAAAGAAAGCTGCTTTTATGGAGTTCTTTGATCTTATTTCTTTGTCTGCAGTTGCTGATAACAAGCGACGAATTAAGTTGCGCGCGACAGAATAAGATCGTTCTATATACACTGAAAAAGAATTATGCGGTGGCATTCGTCACTGGCAGATCTGCAGTGCTGGTCACTGACCTTCGCGGAGAGGATAAGGTTTTTAAGTTCCATATCCGCCCGGCACTTGATCAAATGAAAGTAACTACGGTTAGTTTTGTAGACTGGAGCCAGAATTATACGGGTGGTGGATTAACTAAATTAGGACATCAGCTCCATTTTCGCAATTACAAAGTCTTGCTTGCTGATAGTTCGCTCGCTGGAAAGAGGATCAAAGGTAACCCGCGCTTTAATGCCATATGGCTTCATTTAAGTCCGGGGCTACAACTATCCATCCTCCGAAAAGACCTGCAATTCGATAAAATATGGATAGACGGGACGAACAAGGGGTATGCGATTCAAAATTATCTGCAGGATACTATTAATTTTAAACAGACTGCTATTGTATTAATAAAAAATAATTCATCTTTGATTAACCTTAAATAACCCTGTTTAATTGCATGATAGCTCCCTTGGTTTTATATTCAGTATCAGATCGCATTGCAACCATATCCCTTAATCGTCCTGAAAAGAGGAACGCTTTTAACCCCGAACTGGTCAGTTCATTGACAGAAGCTTTACTAAGGGCAGGAGACGATGATGAAGTCAAAGTGATTATCCTCAAAGCAGTTGGCAACACTTTTAGTGCAGGGGCCGATCTAACCTATTTACAGCAGCTGCAAAGTAATACGCATGAGGAGAACGTACAGGATAGCCAAAAATTGAAAACGTTGTTTACAACGATCTATTACCTACCTAAGGTGGTGATAGCACAAGTAGAAGGGCATGCTATCGCTGGGGGTTGCGGATTGGCAACAGTTTGTGATATCACATTCGCTATCCCGGAAGCCAGTTTTGGGTACACCGAGGTAAAGCTTGGGTTTGTACCCGCTATTGTATCGTGCTTTTTATTAAGAAAGACAAGTGAGACCAATGCAAAAAAGATACTGCTTACCGGTGATCTTTTTACTGCAGAAGAAGCTTTGGCGTATAATTTGATCACTTTTGTAACAAACAAAGACGAGATTAGTCAGACTGTAATTGAATTCGCTGCAAAGCTGTGTAATGAAACTTCAGGTAATTCGTTAATGGTGACTAAACAGCTGATCGGGCAGACCACTAACCCAGGACTTGAAAAAAGTTTAGAGCTGGCAGTACAGATCAATGCAAGAGTGAGAGAGAGTGAAGATTTCAAAAGGGGTATTGCTGCCTTTATTAGCAAAGAAAAAATTAAATGGTAAATTATTAAACTGAAACATATGTTAAAATCAATCAAAACAAGTGTACTGGCAGCAATTCTAATCAGTACAGCTGTAGTTGCGCATGCACAGAAGAAAGTAAACGAGGGTACGATTACTTATGGGATGACTTATGAGCTTTCTCCTGAACAACAATCGCTGGCTTCACAACTACCTGCAGAAACCAAATTTAAGTTCAATGGAAACATCTCTAAAATTGAAATGGAACAGCAGGGCGCAACGATCATTTTTTTAACTGACGGTGTTCAGAAAAACGGATTGGTTCTTGTTGCTATCCCTATGCTGCAAAAACAGTATGCTGCAAAATCTACTAAAGAAGATTCGGAGGCAATGATGGGAAAAACGCCAGTATTTACTGATTTCAAAGCCACCGGCGAAAAACAAAAAGTTGGTATTTATAATGCAGAAAAATATACTTACAAAGATGACAAAGGTGCTGCAATGGAATTATGGGCAACCAATGACATTCAATTGCCAGTTGGAATTACTGGCGAAGAGTTTAAAGAAGTTAAGGGAACACCAGTAAAGTTTACCCGTACACAAAATGGCGTTAAGGCAACTGTAGTGCTAAAAGCATTGTCAGAAGACAAAGTTGGCCCGCTTACTTTAGATGTACCTGCTGGCTATGAATCGATCAGTATGGCCGACCTTAAAGCGATGGGTGGTCAATAGAAATTAAATAAATTTACACTTTCAGGGCTTTTAACATTTCGATTATTGGTATTTTTGCCACAATGTTAAAGGCCCTGATTTTTTTTGTTCGCTTTTTTGCACTCTGGCTGCTCTTATTTCTTTTAGACAGATTGATTTTCGTTGTTGTATTTCATCATGCGGCTGATACCAGCTTGCAGGAGAATGCCAAAGTATTTTTTTACGGGTTACGATTAGACTTGGCAATGGCTGCTTATATTGTAGTTCCCATTTTGCTCTATTTTCTGGTCATCCAGTTTACTAATAAGCGGTCTGTCAATTTAAAATGGGTCAAAATATACAATACAGTACTGCTGGTCATTTTTAGTATCATCAGTGTGATCAACCTGAATATTTATAGGGAATGGGGAAGCAAAATTAATGCAAAAGCTGTAGATTATGCTTTTAGTGCACCAAATGAAGCCCTCGCGTCGAGCGCTTCTTCTCCTCTTCTTTTTAATCTGGTCATTTTAGCCGTTTTAATCGCCTCAGGATTGTTTTTAATCAGATGGTTTACCAAAACTGAATTAATTGCCTACCGCGCTCCTGTATGGGGCAAAATGATATTTACAATATTGCTTATTGGTCTTACTTTTTTAGTAGTGCGTGGCGGCTGGGGCGTTTCGCCCAATAATCAAAGTATGGCTTATTATTCTGATCAACAAATGCTGAACCACGCTGCGGTTAATACAGAGTGGAATTTAATTGCCAGCCTGCTCAAATCAAGTCAGATTAGTAAAAATCCATTTGAATATTATTCCCTGCAAGAAGCTGAAAGTAATATAAGATCACTTTATGGTGTACAAAATACAGCTACACTTCCTATTCTCACTACCACGAAGCCAAATGTGGTGATCATTATCATGGAAAGTTTTACGGCAGACCTTACCAAAGCACTCGGCAATGAAACGGGTATTACACCTGGATTTGATAGCTTGACCAAAAAAGGCGTCTTGTTTAGCCACATCTACGCTACCGGAAACAGAACTGATAAAGGAATCCTGGGGACACTGGCGGCACAGCCCAGCCTTTCTCCTGAAAATATGGTTAAATGGCCCGAAAAACTAGAGAAAATTCCCGCAATCTCCAGGGTACTGTATAAAAATGGATATCAGACCTCTTTCTTTTACGGCGGACAATCTGAGTTTGATAATTATAAAGCTTTTATAATCAGCCATAGCTATCAGAAACTGATTGACAAAAGCAAATTTAAGTCGGCCGATATGAATTCTAAATGGGGAGCCTATGACGGTGTAGTATTAACCAGGCAGCTCAGCGAACTAAGCCATACCAAAGAGCCCTTCTTTTCTACGGTAATGACGCTCACGAACCATGAACCTTTTGAAGTACCGGGGGCCTACAAATTTGGAAAGCAAAATAACATCCAGCGCTTTAAGAGCACTGCTTTTTATACAGATTCTTGTATTAACGATTATTTAAAAAAGGCGAAGCAACTCCCATGGTACAAGAATACATTGTTTATTTTTGTGGCCGATCATGGACATATCCTGCCCAAAGGCCGTGAAGACATATTTGCTCCGCAGCGTTACCACATCCCCTTGCTTTTTTTTGGTGAGGTAATCAAAAAAGAATACCGGGGAAGAATATTTCCTAACACAGGAAGTCAGGTAGATATCGCTTCTACCCTATTGCACCAGCTTAAAATGGATACTAAATCATTTAAGTGGAGTAAAGACCTCCTGAATCCCAATACGCCATCTTTTGCTTTTTTTAGCTGGGATAACGGAATCGGTTTTATCGATAACAAACAATGTGTTACATTTGACAACGTAGGAAGGATGGTTTTATATAATGACCATCCGGCAGATGCCAGAAATACGGAGAGACTACTGAAAAATGCGAAATCATATATCCAGTCGGCCTACCAACAATTTCTATCACTCTGATCAGCGAATCCTGCAACAGCCACCACAGGCTAAAAAAATAAACCATAATAAAACTACTTAAACACATGAACCGAAACCCAATTATGTTAAGATTAATCCTTTCCTTATTGATCAGCTTCTTTTGTGCAACAACTTACGCACAAAACAGAGGCGGGGTAAACTGGACCAAAGATGGAAATGGCTATTACCAGATATCGGATGGAGAGATCTACCTGGTTACCCTTCCTAAAAATGACAAAAAAATTGTAATCGGCAGAAGCCTGCTCACTCCTAAAAGTCAGGCACAATCTTTAGCAATCAAAGATTTTGTACTTTCTGCTGATGGTACCAAAGCATTGATTTATACAAACAGTAAAAAAGTATGGCGTTATGAAACCCGGGGCGACTACTGGGTGGCAGATCTTACAGCCAATACATTGGTACAAATCGGAAAAAACAAACCTGCATCTTCGCTGATGTTCGCGAAATTTTCTCCTGACGCGACTAAAGTAGCTTATGTAAGCGGTCATAACCTGTATGTGGAAGATATTACTGGTGCAAATAGCAAAGCGCTGACTACCGATGGTACTGACAGACTGATCAATGGTACGTTTGATTGGGTGTACGAGGAAGAGTTCGACTGCAGGGATGGTTTCCGGTGGAGCCCTGATGGTACATCTGTTGCTTACTGGCAACTTGATGCAAGGAAAATCAAAAACTTCCTGATGATCAACAACACGGATTCTATCTACCCCTACACTATCCCGGTAGAATACCCAAAAGTGGGCGAAGATCCTTCAGCTTGTAAAATTGGCATCGTAAACATTGCTACTGCACAAACTGCATGGGTAAACGTACCCGGCGACCAGATCCAGAACTATATACCGAGGATGGATTGGGTACCGAATACTAACGATATTATCTTGCAGCAATTAAATAGAGAGCAAAACACAAGTCGTGTTTTTGTGGCCAATGCACAAAGCGGTGCGGTAAAAAACATTTATACGGAAACTGACAAAGCTTGGATTGATGCTGCACCAGAATGGCATTGGATCGACAACGGAAAAGAATTTATTTGGGTAAGTGAAAAAGACGGATGGCGCCACCAGTACCGGATCACTAAAGACGGTAAAAAACAGATACTGATCACCAAAGGCAATTATGATGTAATCAAAAGCGCTTTGATTGACGAGAAAAACAACACTTTTTATTTTCTTGCCTCTCCAGATAATGCAACTCAAAAATATCTGTATAAAACCAAGCTTGACGGAAAAGGTAAACTAGAACTAGTTACTCCATCTATCTTACCAGGTACACATAATTATGATATTTCTCCAAACGGCATTTTTGCGAGCCACACTTACCAGAGTGCAAGCATCAGACCACTTAAAGAATGGATGAAGTTGGATACTGGCAATCCTTTTACCATGGAGGGCAGCATAACTAACCAGCTTGCAAGAGTACAGTCACCGAAAAACAAAGTTGAATTTTTTAAGATTAAACTGGAAGACGGAACTAGTCTGGACGGATGGATGAAAAAACCTGATAATTTTGATCAGACTAAAAAATACCCGGTTTTATTTTACGTTTATGGTGAGCCAGCTTCACAGACCGTAACTGATACTTATGGTACAGGTTTCAATCGTCTTTACGAAGGTGATATGGCAAAAGACGGATACATTTATATTTCTATCGAGAACCGTGGTGCACCAGCACCTAAAGGCCGTGAATTCCGTAAAAGTATATATAAAAACATTGGTCTTCTAAATATTAACGATCAGGCAATGGCCGCGAAGCAGATTCTGCAATGGCCATTTGTTGATAAAGACAGGATTGCAGTTTGGGGATGGAGCGGTGGTGGTTCATCTACGCTTAATCTGATGTTTCAGCACCCGGAGATTTACAAAACAGGTATCGCTATCGCGGCAGTAGGCAACCAGCTTACTTATGATAATATATATGAAGAACGCTATATGGGATCTCCTTTAAAAACCAAAGAGGCTTATATCAAAGGATCCCCAATTACCTATGCTAAAAACCTGCAAGGTAATTTACTGTATGTACATGGTACTGGTGATGATAATGTACATTACCAGAATGCAGAAATGCTAATTAATGAATTAATCAAAAATCAGAAAGTTTTTCAATTAATGGCTTACCCTAACCGCACTCACAGCATTAATGAAGGAGAAGGGACATCTGCACACTTAGCAAAAACATTCACTAAGTTTCTTCAGCAAAACTGCCCTCCGGGAGGTAAGTAAGCTGCTCATGCTGGAAAAATAGCCGATATGATTATATAAAAGGCTTCACCTGTTTAAATGGAATTTCCCCAAAAAGCTAGACAATTATGGGGGCATTGCAAAAAGCAGATGGGGCCTTTTTAAGATTATAGCTTATGCACCCTGACCGATATTAATCATCAATCCGCCATCCATTACGTAGGTGCTGCCAGTTACATAATCTGATTCCGCAGAAGCGAGGAACAAAGCGAGATAGGCAATCTCTTCTGGTCGGCCTGCCCTCCCTAGCGGAATGTTTTTCTCCGCTTTTTTACGCACCTTAACATCTTCCACTGCCTTCTGGTTCATTGGTGTAAGGATCATGCCCGGGGCAATATTATTTACATTAATGCCAAACGGTGCAACTTCCAGCGCAATAGTCCGCATTAAATTTCTGATTGCTGCCTTTGAAGCATTATAATCACCATTTCCTGGTGCATTTATCTCCTCATGAACAGAAGATATATTAATAATTTTACCAGGTTTCTTCAAACCTTTACGGTGCTGAATAAACTTCCTGCTGCAAAAAAATGTACCATATAAATTTGTACGGACAGTCTTATCAAAGGTCTGTGTATCCATTTCTTCAATTGGAATCCCAGATCCGTTAACACCAGAGTTGTTAACCAAAATATCTATACCGCCAAACTCTTCGATAATCTGCTCCATTTTCTTTTCTACATCTTTCTCGTTGCTTACATCCAGGTTAATCAGTTTAGCTTTACCATACTGCTGAACATTTTCAATTGCCTCTTTTGCCCTATCTTTTTTACTGTGGTAACAAACAATAACGTTTGCTCCATTTTTAGCAAATTCTATAGCAATGGCTAATCCTATACCAGAATCAGATCCGGTAACCAAAGCAGTTTTGTTTTCCAGTTTTCCTTTAACTTCCATTTTTACGGTATTCATATTTATAGTCTGTCCAATTGTTTATCTAATTCCAAAGCTGCGCTGATAAGCGCCAGATGGGTAAATGCTTGGGGAAAATTGCCCAGGTGTTCACCCCTCTTCCCAATCTGCTCACTAAAAAGGCCGAGATGATTGGCATAACCAGTCATTTTTTCAAAATATTCTAACGCTTTATCTACCTCTTTGTTTTTGGCAAGCACTTCGATAAACCAGAAAGAGCACATATTAAATGTTCCCTCTTCCCCGGAAAGTCCGTCCAAATCGCCTTTGTTATTATACCTGTAAATTAGCACATCGGTACTCAGTGTTTCTTCAATAACTTTTAACGTAGATAGCCATCTTGGCTCATCAGGCGTAATGAAATGCATTAACGGCATCAGTAAAACAGACGCATCAACCGCATCTGCCCCTTTATGCTGTACCCAGGCACCCAGTTTTTTATCCCAGAACCCTTCATAGATATCAATATAAATTTCATCCCTGATAGCCTTCCATTCCTCTTCAGGATACGGAAAAGAGCGGTCAACTGCAATTTTAATCGCCCTGTCCATTGCCACCCAGCACATTAGCCGCGTATGCAAAAAGTGTTTTTCCCCGCTCCGGAATTCCCAGATCCCATGATCTGGTTTTTTCCAGTTATCAATTACACAACCAATATGTTTTTGTACAGTAAGCCAGAATTCATAATTGATTTTAGAGTGGTTCTTATTATATAGATAAATCGTATCGATCAGTTCTCCATAGATATCAACTTGCAGCTGGTCTTTTGCGGCATTACCAATCCTTACTGGTGCTGATCCCATATAGCCTTCCATATTAGCCAAAGTCTCTTCTTCGGTGACGTAAGAACCATCTATTGCATACATTAAATGCAGGACTTCATCTCCGGAACGCTCATGTATCCATTTTAAGAATTTAGCTGCTTCTTCTGTAAAACCTAACCGTAAAAAAGCATACATCGTAAAAGCCGCATCCCTGATCCAGGTAAACCGGTAATCCCAGTTGCGGTCGCCCCCAATTGCTTCTGGCACACTAAAAGTTGGCGCAGCCACCATAGATCCATGCGTGGAGGAAGTCAGCAGCTTCAAGGTGATTGCCGAACGGGAAACCAAGTCGGTCCACCGCCCTTTGTAAGTAGACTGACCAATCCACTTTCTCCAGAAATCTACCGTATCCTGATAGGTGTTTTCCTTATAAAATCCGATTTCTTTTAAATTATCCGTATCGCCCTGCTTTAGAGATTCCAGAATGATCCATGCTTCATCCCCTTCATTGAGTGTAAGTTCTGCATACCCATCCTGACCTTCGAACTTTAGCGGAAAATCGGCAATCAACCTTACCATTGAATCTCCATCCTCTACAGCCGTAAAACGCAAATCATATTTTCCTACTTTATCTATTTTGTGCTTAGCTGTTGCATAATCAAACCTTGGGCAGCAATTTATTTTATAATCTACCTTGCCTCTAACTGTTTTAATTTTTCTAACGATCGCACAACTGCTACCCTCTCCAAATCCATGCACAGGCATATAGTCGGTAACCTCTGAAATACCATCATCAGAAAAAAAACGGGTCAGCAATATCGCTGTACCCGGAATGTATAGCTGCTTGGTTTTAAAAGATTCGAACTGCGGAACAACAGCGAAACTTCCGCCATCATTTTTATCGAGCAGGCTCGCAAAAATACTCGGCGAATCAAAATCGGGAAAACACATAAAATCGATCGTTCCTGCAAGAGAAACGAGAGCTACTGTCTTCATATTTCCGATGATACCGTAGTCTTCTATAGGTAGGTAAGCGTTATTCTTTTTCACTACTAGACAACCAATAAAATGTTTTTTAGTTTTAAAGGTGCATTAAAACAACGTTCTGCCAAATGCCACATACTTTAGTCAGGATAGTTCCTCGTCATTTTACGGTTACTTTTTAATAATCCTGTTCTCTAACTCTAAGTGTAGTTTCCTTATCCCTTCTAAAACGATTTCTGCCATTTTTCTTGCACCATATTCGTTAAAATGGGTATTATCTTCTTTGCCGTCGGGATAATTAGGATGTTCTCCTGCTGCAAGGTGATTGAACAGGTATTTGGAGCCTACTTCACCAAACTGCTGTAATAGCAGTTGGCTTTCTCTATCCAAATCAATCAGCGGGGTTTTTTCTGAAGCTGCAGTTTTTCGGACTAGCGTTGCATAAATCTCATGGGTGCCCACTACCTTCCCGTTAGTATCAAAGTTCCTCCTCGCTGCCGGGGTAATTAGCACAGGGATCGCACCTTTGACCCGTGATTCTTTAATATACAGCTTTAAGTTAGCCACAAACTCTAATTCCGTAGTGTAAGATTTTTTTGTATTGACTTCATCGTTATGGCCAAACTGGATCAGCACATAATCGCCATCCTTTAGGTTTTCTTTAATAGGTTTCCACAATCCTTCGGTAAGGAAAGTACGCGTACTGCGACCGTTCTTAGCTCTATTGTCTACTACAACTGTAGAATCAAAAAAATTAACAAATGGCATTCCCCATCCTGTCTCCGGATAGTATTTATGCTCTTTTATAGAAATGGTAGAATCTCCAATCAGCCATATAGTAAGCTTATCCTTTTCGTGGAGATGGAAAGCTGATAAAAGTAGTAGCATCGAGAGCAGGTAAATCGGTTTAAAGTTCATATTTGGTTTCGGGTTTTCTTATAAAATAATCCCGTTTAGCTAAGATAAAACTTAGTTTTCCTTAGCTTATTAATTATACCTTTAAATTTATGCAATCGTTACCGGTATTTAGGTATAAAAATTAGTTTTTATACCATCAAAAAAGAGGCAGCTGATAGTTTGGGACATCTGTCCCTCATTTTCAAACTTTTACTGCAAACAGTTTGTTGTACCGTCCGATGGCATTAATTTCATTCACCAATAAAGGTATATTTTGTAAACAGGGCGGTTTTTATATTGACCCATGGAGGCCAGTTGATTTGGCTGTAACTACTCACGGACATGCAGATCATGTTAAGTGGGGCAATAAAGGATACTTATGCCATGAGCTTACCAAACCAGTACTTTTACAGCGTCTTGGAGCAGATTTGCCTATACAAACTTTGCCCTATAACGAAGAAATCAGCATCAATGGAGTAAAGGTAAGTCTTTTCCCAGCAGGGCATGTAATTGGCTCTGCCCAGATCAGGCTGGAATATAAAGGGGAGATTTGCGTGGTTTCCGGGGATTACAAGGTAGAATATGATGGGATCAGCACTGAATATGAACCTGTAAAGTGCCATACTTTTGTTTCTGAAAGTACATTTGGACTTCCAATTTATAAATGGCAGCCGCAGCAGGATGTTTTCGGACAAATAAAAAACTGGATTGCTGATAACCACGATCAGCAGAAGACCAGTGTACTAGTGGCTTATAGTTTAGGAAAGGCGCAGCGGCTGATTAAAAACCTGGCTGGTTATACAGATATATATGTACATAATTCTATTGCAAACCTAAATGAAGGATTTATTAGGGCGGGAGTTGATTTACCGGAAACCATCCGCATTACGCCTGATACAAAAAAGGATGCGATGCAGCAAGGTATAGTTATTGTACCTCCGGCATTAGCTGATGGTAAGTGGATGAAAAGCCTGCAGCAAGCGGCAACCGGTGTTTGTTCGGGATGGATGCAGGTGAGAGCTGGGAGAAGATGGCGATCTGCTGATGCCGGGTTTGCGTTAAGTGACCATGCCGACTGGCCAGGATTGTTAAGTGCAATTAAAGCTACTGCAGCCGAAAAAGTATTCGTTACACATGGTTTTGTTTCTACTTTTTCCAAATACCTGAACGAGATTGGTATTCCTTCTGAAGAGGTAATCACACGTTACGGAAATGAAGATGATGAAGAGCAGGAAATCTTAAAAGAAGCTTAAAATTGAGAAGGTTCACACAATTAATTCAGCAGCTGGAAACCAGCAATAAGACCAACGATAAAATCGCTGCCCTGGTCAGCTATTTTAGTACGGCCGACGAACAGGATAAGCCTTATGTGGTGGCTATGTTTACGGGCAAGAAGCCGCGGCGGCCAGTTACAACAGCATTGATTAGGGAATGGGCGATAGAGTTGAGCGGTATTCCTGCGTGGTTATTTGCAGAGTGTTACCATAGTGTCGGCGATTTAAGTGAGACAATCGCTTTGGTGCTCCCGCCGCCATCACGTACCACAGACAGGAAGCTGCATGAGTGGATTGGCGACCTGGCACTGATTACTAGTAAGGATGATGCACAAAAAAAAGCATTTATATTGGATGCATGGGATAGTTTAGATACACAAGAACGTTTTATTTTTAATAAGCTGATTTCTGGAAATTTCAGAATAGGTGTATCTAATAAAATGCTGGTCAATGCAATTTCCAAACAGAGCGATACAGAGAGCAACAAAATCATGCACAGCATTATGGGCAAGTGGAAGCCCGGTGAGATTACATATGATGAACTTATTGCAGGTGCGCATGTGAACACGGATAACTCATGGCCTTACCCTTTTTGCCTGGCCTATGCACTGGAGGCAGAACCAGGAAGTTTGGGGGCGACAGCAGACTGGCAGGCGGAGTGGAAATGGGATGGTATCCGCGGACAAATCGTAAAGCGTAATGGAGAACTCTTTATCTGGTCGCGCGGCGAAGAGCTGGTCACCGATCAATTCCCCGAACTTCATTTTTTAAAAGAGGAATTGCCGGATGGAATAGTGATTGACGGAGAAATCCTATCTGTTAAAGATGGCCAGGTCCAAGCGTTCAGCATCCTCCAGCAGCGGTTAAACAGGAAAACTATTAACAAATCACAATTAAAAGATGCACCAATTGGTTTTTATATCTACGATTTACTGGAATTTGAGGGAAAGGACATCCGTACAGAACCACTTTCAGAAAGACGGCGGATATTGGTAGATATTGTATCCCGTTTTAGCAATACTACTGTTGCTATACTTTCTCCGGTGATAGATTTTAATAATTGGGATGAACTTGCCGAAATCCGCAAAGGTTCTAGAGAAAACAATAGCGAGGGGATCATGCTTAAGAAATTAAGTTCTTTTTACCATAGCGGTAGGAAGCGGGGCGACTGGTGGAAGTGGAAGATCAATCCGTATACGGTAGACACCGTGATGATCTATGCACAAAAAGGAAGCGGCCGCCGGGCAAACCATTTTACGGACTATACTTTTGCTGTGCGTGATGGCGAACAGCTGATCACGATTGCTAAAGCTTATTCTGGATTAACGGATAAGGAGATTAAAGAGGTGGATGCATTTGTAAAGAAAAATGCAATCGAAAAATTTGGTCCCGTACGGACTGTAAAACCAGAGCTTGTATTTGAAATTGCATTTGAGGGAATCGCGGAGAGTAAAAGGCATAAAGCGGGTTTAGCGCTTCGCTTTCCCAGGATCGCCAGATGGAGGAAAGATAAAAAAGCAGGAGAGATTAATACCCTTGATGATTTGAGACAACTTTTAGCATCGACCCTGTCATGATTTTAGAAAAAAGTACAGGTTATAAAAAAGTGATCCAGTGGTTAAAGCGCAGTAAGAAGAAACCATTTAAGTTTCAAACTGACGCATGGGAATATTATGCAGAGGGTTACAGCGGACTGGTCAATGCGCCTACTGGTTTTGGAAAAACGTTTTCAATGTTCCTTGCTGTAGTGATTGATGAGCTGAATAATCAAGTTCCCGAAAAAATAGCGGAGAAAAAAGTAAAGCTTTTAAAAGGTGATAGTAAAAGTGATAGTACCACACAGCAAAAGATTGTCATTACTGGTAAATCCAGCATAGCAAAAAAGACAAGAAAACCTACAGGGTTAAAACTGATATGGATTACTCCGCTACGCTCACTTGCCAAAGATCTGGCGAGGGCAATGACAGAAGTGTGTACAGAGCTGGAGCTGGACTGGCACGTGGGAGTAAGAAATGGTGATACACCGCAAAGTGAAAAGCTGAAGCAGAAAAAGCAGATGCCGGAAGTATTGATTATTACTCCTGAAAGTATGCACCTGCTGCTGGCACAAAAAAATACGCTGGGGTACTTTGATGATTTGGTTTGCATTGTTGCGGATGAATGGCATGAATTGCTGGGCAGTAAACGCGGAGTGATGGCCGAACTGGCTATCTCCAGGATCAGGGGACTTTTACTGGAGAAACATCCGGAACGCTTGTTAAGAATCTGGGGAATTTCCGCTACTATAGGGAATATGGAACAAGCATTGGATGTGCTGGTCCCTTATGAAGAGGTCTTGAAAACTATTGTGGTGGCGGATATTGAAAAGAAGATAGAAATTAAATCAATTCTGCCAGATCATATAGATATGCTCCCCTGGGCAGGGCACCTCGGACATAAACTGGCGCACAAGCTATTGCCCGTCATCGCTAAAAGTAAAACCACACTGATATTTTGTAATACTCGCGGCCAGGCTGAACTATGGTATCAAAACCTGCTAAAACTTGATGAGAACCTGGCCGGACAAATTGCTATCCACCACGGTTCCATAGATTACGAACTACGCAACTGGATCGAAGAAGCCATCCATACAGGTGTCCTGAAAGCAGTGATCAGTACTTCGTCTCTTGACCTGGGAGTTGACTTTAAACCTGTAGACACAGTGGTACAGATTGGCTCCCCAAAAGGCGTCGCCCGTTTTCTGCAGCGCGCCGGCCGTAGTGGTCACTCTCCCTACGAAACTTCAAGAATCTACTTCCTCCCTACCCATGCGCTCGAGCTTGTTGAAGCAGCGGCCATTAAAGAGGCGGCGAAAACACAGAACATTGAAAGCAGGGAACCTGTAGTGATGGCGTTTGATACTTTGATACAATATATGGTTACCCTTGCTGTGGGCGATGGATTTGACGACAAAAAACTGTACGGAGAAGTAAAAAGCACACACGCCTTTCGCTTAATGGAGCCTGCGGAATGGAACTGGATGATGCAATTTATCACTACTGGTGGTGATAGTCTCACCGCATACAATGAATTTAGTAAAGTATCGCTAGTAGAAGGGATATGGAAAGTAACAAGCAGACAATTGGCTATGCGGCACCGTCTGCATATCGGTACAATTGTAAGCGATGCTATGCTCAAAGTCAAATATCTTACGGGCGGTTATATTGGTATGGTAGAAGAATCTTTCATTGCTAAAATCAAACCAGGAAACAGCTTTACACTTGCGGGGAGGGTATTAGAATTTGTGATGGTTAAAGAGATGATGGTCCTGGTGCGGAAGAGTAAACTAAAAACTGCCATAACTCCCAGCTGGATGGGTGGCAGGATGTCATTAACTGCAAACCTCGGCGCCATTTTAAGACAAAAATATAACCAGACGCTAGACAAAACACATGAAGATGAAGAACTCGATATCATTCTCCCGCTATTTGAACGGCAGGCAAAAGTATCGCATGTACCAAAAGATGATGAGTTTTTGATTGAGCTGATAAAAACCCGAGATGGCTATCATTTGTTTGCTTATCCATTTGAAGGCAGGCAGGTTCATGAAATTATGGCCGCACTTATTGCCTATAGGCTGGGCAAAGTTAAACCTATCAGTTTCTCTATTGCAATGAACGATTATGGTTTTGAGCTGCTAAGCGAACAGCCTATACCACTGGATGAAGAAAATATTAAAGCGCTTTTTACCCCTGCAAACCTTGGCGAGGATATTGTAGCCAGTATCAACTCTACGGAAATGGCCAGGCGAAAATTCAGGGATATTGCCTGTATCTCCGGCCTGGTATTCCAGGGATACCCCGGAAAATATGTAGCCAATAAACATTTGCAATCTTCCTCTTCGTTATTTTTCAACGTTTTCAGTGATTATGATAAACATAACTTATTATTGCGGCAAGCATATGATGAAGCCTTTTATCAGCAGATTGAAGAACCCAGGCTCGCTGCAGCATTACACAGGATACAAGCAAGTAAAGTAATCATCATAAAAGCGGAGAGTTATACGCCGCTGTGTTTTCCGATTAAAGTAGATAGCTTAAGGGAAAACATGAGCACGGAAGAATTAGGAGAAAGAATAGCAAGAATGACTGCCGAAGCAGATAAAAAAGATGCCCAGGTAAACCGGAGGAGAAAGAATGACCATCAATTGTAAAGGCGAAGAACTGATATTAAGTAAAGACAGGGCGATTTATTGGAAAGCAAAGAAAATGCTGGTGATCAGCGACCTTCATCTCGGTAAAGGGGCCCATTTCAGAAAAGCAGGGATCCAGGTCCCCAATACCATTACCGCTACAGATTTAGATAAATTGGGTCTTTTGATTGCCGAATTTCAGCCAGAAATTTTGCTGGTTACCGGAGACATGTTTCATCATCAGATGAATAGTGAAGTAGAAACATTTAAATTATGGCGCGAACAATATCCGGCTCTTAGGGTGATCCTTGTTAAAGGCAACCACGACCTGCTAAAGGCAGCAGATTACTCGGGCTTATCGATTGAAATTTGTTTGAAAGAATTTTTATCTTTCCCCTTCAGGTTTGTGCACGACCAACCGAAGGTCTTTGACGAGTATTATAATATAGCGGGGCATATCCATCCGGGCGTAACGATATATGGTAAAGCACGGCAGTCGATTAAACTACCTTGCTTTTACTTTGGTAATACTTGCGCAATCCTTCCTGCATTTAGCGTATTTACTGGTTTAAGTAAAATCCGGGCAGAAGAAGGCGACCAGTTCTATGCGATTACTCCAGAAAAGGTGGTTGCAGTTTAAGTTACGTTTATTCTATTTCTTCTGTATCTGCAGCTTGTGAAATCAATGACAATAGCATATTCACAACCGTTTTATCTGTTTTAAAAGTTACATCATCTTCCTTTAACTCATCGAGTGCCACCCAGCGAAAGGACTGTACCGTTTCTGGCTCAAAATCAAAAATCTTAGTTTTGTAAGTCATCTTTAATGGCCCCATTTCTCGTACTAAATAATAGATACTGATGATCTGGCTATCATTAAAAGACGATTTCTCAAAGAAATCTGTAGTATAGAAATGGCTTAGCACTTCTACTTCGGCATCACACTCTTCCATAAACTCACGTTTCAGCGCATCGATCAGCCCCTCACCATACTCTAGCCCGCCACCTGGAAATTTACTGAAGCTCCTGCCCCCTGATAGTTCATCACTAATCAATAATTGATTGTCGGCATTGATCAATAAACCGTAAACTCTAACGTTGAAATAACTCATTTTATTCGAAGTGTTTTTTATTTTTAGTGGCATTTTCCACAGTCCATCCGATTTCTTCGGTGAAAGCTTCGTGCCTTACATGGCATTTTTTTAGTTTACAATAGTTGCAGCATTCCGGTAAACAAGGGTCTGCATGTATAAATAGTTCTGTATCCCGCTCCGCATTACCATTAATTAATTTATCAATATCAGAAATCTCTGTATGCACTTGGTTAAGGTCGTAATAATAAGGTAAAGTAATATGGCAATCGATATGCAAATCAGCACCATATTGCTGTGCACGCAAGTTATGTACATCTATCCAGGCATCATGTCGGTTTTGCTGTAAAATATCAACGATCGTTTTAACCAGCTCTACATTACTCTCATCCATTAAACCACCAACAGATCTCCTGGTCAGTTTATACCCGCTATAGACGATATAACAACCAAGAAGTATAGAAATCACACTATCCAGCCAATATACCTCAGTGATTTTGATCAGCAGGATCCCCACTACCAATCCGGCACTGGTAACCGCATCGGTCAGCAAATGCCTGCCATCGGCTTCCAATGTAAGCGACCGCTGTGTTTTGCCCACCTTTATCAAATAATAACCTACCAGCATATTGACCAGTCCGGTCACCGCAATAATCACCGCACCATCCAGTAATTGATAAATCTCTCTTGGTACAATGAGATCATACGCAGATTTAAAAATGATAATCAGACCTGCAATCCCGATCAGCGTACCTTCTACGAAAGCAGAAAAGAATTCTACCTTACCATGTCCGTATGGATGGTTTTCATCCTTCGGCAAAGTTGCCAGATAAATACTATAAAAAGCAAAGCTACTGGCTAATACGTTCACAATACTTTCTGCAGCATCGGTTAATATGGCATTGGAATGGGTAAGGAAATAGGCCCCGAACTTCGCCAGCATCAGTATAACGCTAATACATAGGGAAACAAGTATAGCTTTCTTTTTGGGCTGCATTGAATTGATTTAGCCCCCAAAAATACGCTTTAACCGCCAGATTACTCATATTACGTTAAAAAGTATTTTTTTTAAGAACAAGTGCGCAGAGGTTTTTATATTTGCTACCTTATAAGCAAATCATGACATTTTTATCTAAAAGAATCAATAACCTATCAGAATCGCAGACCATTAAGATGGCAAAGCTGGGCAGAGAGCTCACCGCTAAAGGGATTGACGTAATTAATTTAAGTTTCGGAGAACCAGACTTTTTTACTCCGGAGCATGTAAAGGAAGCAGCCAAGAAGGCGGTAGATGAGAACTATTCTTATTATACCCCGGTATCTGGTTATCCAGAATTGCGCAAGGCGATTGTTGAGAAGCTAAAGAACGAAAATGGATTAACTTATACATTTGACCAGATCGTTGTATCTACTGGTGCTAAACAATCTCTTGCCAATGCAGTATTATGCCTGGTAGATCCGGGAGATGAAGTTATTGTGCCTACACCTTATTGGGTTTCCTATTCTGAAATGATTAAACTGGCAGAAGGTGAAACGGTATTTATCAATTCTACTGTAGAAAATGACTTTAAGATCACTGCTGAACAATTAGAAGCTGCAATTACGCCTAAAACGAAATTGTTCATGTTCTCTTCTCCTTGTAACCCTACAGGATCTGTATATTCTCATGAAGAACTGGCCAGCCTTGCTGCGGTTTTTGAAAAATACCCGAACATTTATATTATCTCTGATGAGATTTATGAACATATTAACTTTGTTGACAAACACGCTTCTATCGCTGCTTTTGATGCAATTAAAGACCGTGTGATCATAATCAATGGTTTCTCTAAAGCTTATGCAATGACAGGCTGGAGAGTTGGCTATATGGCTTCAAATAAAGCTATCGCTGATGCTTGTGATAAATTACAGGGACAAATTACTTCTGGAACGTCTTCTATCTCTCAGCGTGCAGCTTTAGCCGCTTATCAAAGCGGATTGGAAACGGTTACTGCAATGAAAGATGAATTTAAAAAACGCAGGGATATCGTTTATGCTCTATTAAAAGAAGTACCAGGCATCCAGGTTAATCTTCCTGACGGGGCATTTTACTTCTTCCCTACAGTAAAAGATTACTTTGGAAAAAGTGTAAACGGTAACGTGATCAACAATGCAGAAGACCTTTGCCTCTACCTTTTAAATGAAGCTCATGTATCTACCGTAACCGGAGAAGCATTTGGTAATGAAGACTGTATCCGTATTTCATATGCAGCAGCAGAAGATCAATTGGTTAAAGCAGTATCAAGGATTAAAGAAGCTTTGTCTAAAATCAGCTAAAAGGAGGCGGAATAAGATCCGTTCGCTATTCCTGTAAAAAAGAATCCCCGGCCATTGCGCATTGCAAGACCGGGGATTCTTTTTTACAGGTTAACTGTTTTTATCTTTTATGACCTGATTGCCTCTACCGGATCGAGTCTTGATGCCGCATATGCAGGCCAGAAACCGGATATAGTTCCAATAACTACCGATATCGTAATTCCAAGCATGATATTACTGAAATATAAAACTATCGGGACATCTATTAGATAGGTAAAGATGAGCGTGAGACTGTAGACGAGCAAGAGTCCGAGTACCCCCCCTAACAGGCATAGTGCTACGGCCTCAAACATGAACTGCAGCAGGATAAAATAGTTTTTGGCACCAAGGGACTTCTGTATCCCAATAATATTTGTACGTTCTTTTACAGAAACAAACATAATATTAGCAATTCCGAACCCACCAACAAGAATAGAGAACCCGCCGATTACCCATCCGGCAACTTTTACCGCACTAAACATCACATCCAGCTGGTTAGAGATCATATTGGTTTTATTTAGTGAGAAATCATCCTCTGCACCAGGCCTGATACTATGAATAGAACGCATCGTGCCCTGGATCTCACTTTCAACTTCTTCCAGTGCAATGTTTTCTTTTCCGCGAACAGTGATCTGCGGACCGTAATTACTGCCTTGCACATCAAAAAGCCCTTTAGCAAAGTTCAATGGGATCAGCATATTATTATCATGGGACATACCGATCATGCTCTCCCCTTCTTTTTTATAGACACCGACTACCGTTAGCCTGCGCCCCATTACCTTAATCTGTTTACCTATTGCAGATTCTCCCGCGAAAAGCCCCTTAGAAACCTCATAACCCAGGATAACTACCGGCGAGCCCCCCCTTCCTTCATTCTCTGTAAAATATCTTCCCTCTTCAAAATCCAGTGTCCAGGTTTTATCGTAATCTTGTGAAGCTGCATTTAAGGTAACACCTTCCACAGAGCTGCTTCTATATTTTACGATCCTGCCTTCAGAGCTTACCTCATAACACACCCCATCTACATTGTCCAAACGTTTTTTTAACTCCTGGTAATCCCGGATAGTGGGGTTTGGTCTGTTTACAAATTTCCACCAGGCAAAATCATCACTGAACACCCAGGGCCATTTTTGGATAAAAATGGTGTTTGAACCTAATTTATCTACACTTTCCTGCAATTTGTTCCTTAAGGTATCTACACCAGAAAACACAGCAATAATGGTAAATATACCGATGGTGATCCCCAATAAAGAGAGCATTGTTCTCAATTTATTCTGGCGGAGTGCGTCTGCAGCAAACCTGAAACTTTCGCCTATAAGTCTGAATATGATCATAATTACTGTTTAGACCAAAAATAGGTAAAAACGTTACAGCAGGATCAAATATTAAATAAATAAATATTTATACCCGTTTTTTTGTGCCGGTTGTTCTTTAGAATACCGAATAAAATTAATATACACGATTAAGCATTATATTTCTTAAATTTGCGCCCTGAATTATTTTATTAAAAAACATGAAGTTATCTCAATTTAAGTTTAATCTACCTGAATCATTAGTTGCCAATAATCCTTCAGAACATAGGGACGAAGCCCGTTTAATGGTTTTGCACAAAGACACTGGTGAAATTGAACACAAAATATTTAAGGATGTTCTTGAATATTTTGACGATCAGGATGTAATGATATTGAATAATACTAAAGTTTTTCCTGCCCGTTTATATGGTAATAAAGAAAAAACAGGAGCTACAATTGAAGTATTCTTACTACGTGAACTAAATAAAGAATTGCGTTTATGGGATGTTTTAGTAGATCCTGCACGTAAAATCCGTGTTGGTAACAAACTTTATTTTGGAGATGACGACCTACTTGTTGCTGAAGTTGTAGACAATACTACTTCCCGCGGACGTACCATCCGTTTCTTATTTGATGGAACTGACGAAGAATTTAGAAAAAATATTGAAATTCTAGGAGAGACACCTCTTCCAAAATATATCAAGCGTAAAGCGACTGCACAGGATAAAGAACGTTACCAGACTATTTTTGCTAAGCATGAAGGTGCTGTCGCAGCTCCAACTGCCGGTATGCACTTTAGCCGTGAACTAATGAAACGCCTTGAACTAAAAGGGATCAACTTTGCAGAAGTAACATTGCATGTTGGATTAGGAACTTTCAGATCGGTAGAAGTGGAAGATCTGACTAAACACAAAATGGATTCTGAGCAGTTCATTATTGAAGAATCTCAGGCAAACATCGTTAACAAGGCATTGGATGAGAAAAGAAGGATTTGTGCAGTAGGTACTACTTCTATGCGTGCAATTGAATCAGCTGTTTCTTCTGGAAGAATGCTTAAACCTGCAAACGACTGGACGAGCAAGTTTATCTTTCCTCCGTACGACTTTAGTATTGCAAATTCAATGATCACTAACTTCCACACACCTGAATCTACGTTATTGATGATGGTAAGTGCATTTGGCGGCTATGATTATGTAAGACATGCTTATGAAGTAGCATTAAAAGAAAAATACCGTTTCTATAGTTATGGTGATGCAATGCTGATCATCTAACTAAGCATTATTATATTTAAAAATAGGAGGATCTTTCGATCTCTCCTATTTTTTTTGCCAAAAAAAACAAGAATACATACTCTAATAGAAAGTATATTAGTGCCCTCAAAAAGCATCATCAAAATATAAATTTAAACAGCCCATGGATTATTACGCTATTATTGTTGCAGGCGGCAAAGGAAACAGAATGAATCAAACTGTGGCTAAACAGTTTTTAGAATTAAATAATAAACCTGTCCTAATGCATACAATTGAAGCATTCCATGATTGTGTACTAAATCCTGAAATTATTTTAGTACTTAATGTACAATTGCACGTATTTTGGGAAGAGCTTTGTATAACACATAACTTCACTATTCCACATCGTATAATAGCAGGTGGCACAGAACGTTTTGATTCTGTAAAAAATGGATTGACTGTTATTGAAGGACCGGCAATCGTTGCGGTCCATGACGCGGTGAGGCCGCTGGTTACAGCAGAGCTGATATTAAAATCTTATCACATGGCGGAAGAAAAAGGAAATGCAATTGCAGCTATACAACCAGTCGATTCGGTACGGATTAAGAAAGAAGGACAATATTCTGAAGCGCTGAACAGAGATGAACTATATTTAATTCAAACCCCGCAGACATTTCATACAGACCAGCTTAAAAAGGCTTATTTACAGCCATATACAACAGAATTTACTGATGATGCATCAGTTGTAGAAAGGGCTGGGTTTGGTATACATATCCTGCCCGGTGAAAGAAGCAACATCAAAATCACTTATGCCCAGGATCTGGAAATGGCCACATTTTTATTAAACAAAAAAGGCCTCTGATCTCTCAGAAGCCATATATTATGATGCAGGTATTATATTAAGCAGCCCTATTGATTATTTTTAGAATAATTGCAATAACTGCGATAACCAATAATACGTGGATTAATCCGCCAACGTTCCCAAAGCCGTTAAAGAAGAAGCCAATAACCCATAATATGATTAATACCACTGCGACTAAATAAAGTAAATTTCCCATAGTTGTAATTTTAGATGTTTGTTAATTAAATGATTTTAAAATTCAGGACACTCGCCTGACATTTCATAAACAATCATCGTTCCAAAAAAACGTTGGTAAAATAAAAGCCCCGTTTCCGGGGCTTTATAAATGGAATTTTAATATTCATCTTCATTAAAGAAGAAATCATCTTTAGTAGGGTAATCCGGCCAAATCTCTTCGATCGTTTCATACGGTTCACCATCATCTTCCAATGCCTGAAGGTTCTCTATAACCTCAACAGGTGCACCAGATCTGATACCGTAATCAATAAGTTCGTCTTTAGTTGCAGGCCATGGAGCGTCCTCCAAATGCGATGCTAGTTCTAGTGTCCAATACATATTCTATACTATTTTATTGTTCTTATTATTTTTGCAAAAGTATATTAAAAAAGTTGATGAAAACAAACTTTTTTTTCCACCATTTATAACCTTGGCAACCAGATGTTTTCCTCGGATTTAAGATCAAAAGTAAGTTTCCTTCCTAAAACGAACAAATAATCACTTAATCGGTTAAGATAGACCGTGATCTGGTTATCCACAGAACTTTCTGATGCCAGCTGTACAGTTAACCTTTCTGCCCTTCTGCAGATACACCTTGCAATATGACAATAAGAAACAATTGTATTTCCGCCTGGCAACACAAAGTGTCTTAATTCTGGAAGCACTTCATTCATCGCATCTATCTCCGTTTCAAGTAAGGTTATATCTTCAGGTTTTAAGTCTGGTATCTTCATGCGCGACTTATCCGGGTCGGCCGCAAGCGAAGCGCCAATGGTGAATAAACGGTCCTGAATTTCTTTTAGTATTTGCTGCGGATGCACCGCAATAGGCTGACACTGGATCAAGCCGATATAAGAGTTTAATTCATCTACTGTACCATAACATTCTATGCGCAGATGAAATTTTGGGACTCTTGTCCCCCCAATAAGTGAGGTTTCGCCCTTATCTCCTGTCTTTGTGTATATTTTCATTAACGGTGATAAATATTACTTGTGACCTATTTGCTCAAAATCGTCACCACTTTCCTCTAATTTAACCAGACGAGGGGAGACTGTCCTGATATCTGTATTAATATAGTCATTTTCAATCAATCCGTCACGCATCCTCACAATCCGGTGTGCATGCTGTGCAATATCTTCCTCATGCGTTACCAGGATAATCGTATTGCCTTTACTGTGGATCTCTTCTAACAGGCCCATAATTTCTACAGAAGTTTTGGTATCCAGGTTACCTGTTGGCTCATCTGCAAGTATTATAGATGGATTGTTAATCAATGCCCTTGCAACAGCCACACGCTGGCGCTGACCACCCGAAAGCTCATTTGGCTTGTGCGTTACCCTGTTGCCCAACCCTACGTTCTCTAATGCTGCCTGCGCACGTTTCTGACGGTCAGCTTTGTTCACCCCTGCATAAATCAGCGGTAAAGCAACATTATCCAGTGAAGTTGATCTTGGCAGCAAGTTAAAAGTCTGGAAAACGAACCCGATTTCCTTATTTCTTACCTCAGCAAGCGCATCATCAGTCATCTGGCTCACATTAATGCCATTGAGTACATAATCACCTTTGCTAGGTGTATCCAGGCAACCTAAAATATTCATCAAAGTAGATTTCCCTGACCCTGAAGGTCCCATTAAGGCAACAAACTCACCCTTATAAATATCCAGTGACACTGATTTCAACGCATGGATAACCTCGGTACCTATAACATATTTACGACCTATTTCTTTGATATTGATTAGCGGGTTTTCCATTTGTATCTTGTTTTCTTTAATCAGTGATGAAGCTTTTTATATAGCTTTTTGGGTTAGACACCCTACTAGTACCTAATGTTACAAATGAAATTATTTATCCAGTATTTTTGGAACAAAAAAGAACTCCTCATTATGCAGTGCAGCATTTTTTAAACCTTCAGCAGGCGTAAGCTCTTGTATCACCACATCCTCTCGCCATACATTAACTTCAGGGTTCATATAAACAAGCGGTTCAACACCAGTTGTATCCAGCTCATTTAGCTTCTCCATAAAAGTCAGGATTTTATTCATGTCCCCCTGCAGCGTTTCCACTTCATGCTCACCAATCTCGATCCTGGCCAGATCGGCCACCTTATAAATCGTCTCTTTATTTATATTCATGCTTTCACGATTTTACTATTTATCACATCAAAAATACGGTCTTTTAATTTATCTGCATCATCCGGCAGCAAACCTGCTGTAGAAACAGGCGCATGCACGTAAATATCGCAAATCCCTGGTCTCGAACCATGCTTAGCCCCATCATCCCATAATTTCTTCCATGCATCACCCACGCTAACCGGAATAATATCCGTCTGTGTATCAATAGCCAAACGGAATGGCCCATTTTTAAACGGGGCAAGCACCGGCGGATAATGCTCTTCATCAATCCTTCCCTCCGGAAAAATTATCAGGCTCATCCCATTCTTCAAATTCTCTCCCGCCCTCTTAAAAGCCCTATAAGCAGAAATTTTACTCTCCCTGTTCACAGGAATATCTATCGTATTAAAAAATATCTTCAACACCGGATTCTTCAATAAATCTTCCTTTCCCATAAAACTAAAACGCCCTTTTGCCAAAATACAAAAGATCATAATATCAAGGTTAGAAGTATGGTTACCACAAAAAATGTAATGCTTCGAATGATCCAGCGGCCTGGCATAAGTAAACCGAAAAAATATACCCGTAAAAACACTACACAATAAACTATTCAATGCACGCATCTTATTCAACCCCGCATACCGCTCCGGCTTTTTGGCCAGAAAGTAATAAAAAGGATAAAAAATAATAAAAAACAGCAAAATTATAAACAGAAGATAAACTCGGTGTATTTGCCTTAAAAAATGGATCATCTAACTCAAAACTACAAAAAATTGTCTCTTTCCAAAATCAACCATAAATTATCTTCCCTTCCCTTCCCCTTCGGATGTTCCAGCGTCGTTTGCTAGAGGTAATCTTAAAAAAAATAAGCGTCTTGTATTCTTGCCTAGCGTTGTGGCCCCCTTCAGGGCGATAATGCAGCAAGAATACAAGACGCTTATTTTTTTTACCTTACAAACACCCTCACAACCACTACTCTTAACTAAAAAAGTAACAATTAACACATTAAACAATGCTTTTTTATTAATTTCGGCCTCTTGAATCCTTCAACCGGTTCTCAAAAATAAATTAAGATGAAAGAAATAGTAGTAAGTGGAATCCGTCCGACCGGAAAATTACATCTAGGGAATTACTTTGGTGCAGTAAGCAACTTTGTAAAAATGCAGCATGAATACAATTGTTATTTTTTCATTGCCGACCTGCACTCCTTAACCACACACCCTACCCCTGGCGATCTGCATGGTTACGTAAAACATGTTTTAGTAGAATATCTTGCTTGTGGCATCAACCCGGAAGAATGCACCATCTATATACAGTCTGACGTACCAGAGGTGACCGAACTTTACCTTTACCTCAACATGAACGCTTATATGGGCGAGCTGGAAAGAAGCACCTCATTTAAAGACAAAATAAGATCACAGCCCGACAACGTAAATGCTGGATTGCTTACCTATCCTTCATTAATGGCGGCAGATATACTGATCCATAAAGCAACAAAAGTACCTGTAGGAAAAGACCAGGAACAACATTTGGAATTTACCCGGACTTTTGGAAACCGCTTTAACCGCTTATACAATGCTGAGTACTTCCCGGAACCATTTGCATTTAGCTATTCTGCCAACCTGGTTAAAGTACCTGGCTTAGATGGAAAAGGTAAAATGGGGAAATCAGAGGGTGATGCTAACTGCATTTACTTATCGGATTCTCCGGAGATTATTCGCAAAAAAGTATTAAAAGCGGTATCAGATGGTGGTCCCACAGAGCAGAACCAAGCTAAACCTGAGGCGATACAGAACTTGTTTGACTTAATGAAGATCGTTTCTGCACCAGATACCATTGCACACTTCGACGAATTGTACAATAAATGTGCTATCCGTTATGGCGACTTTAAAAAACAGCTTGCGGAAGACATGATTATTTTCAATTCGCCTATCCGTGAACGCATTGAAGAGATTGCTAAAGACGATGATTATTTACGTAAAGTAGCTAATCATGGAGCGGAGAAAGCTAGGGAAAGTGCCAGAAAAACAATAAAAGAAGTCAGAGCGCTCATTGGCTTCAGACCATTTTAACCATACAGATCAAAAAATTACTATCTTAAGCTCATCAGATAAAATCATATGCATATAGCCATAGTTGGAAACATAGGTGCCGGTAAAACTACATTAACAAGCATGCTTGCCAAGCATTACGCCTGGGAAGCCTTGTACGAGGCAGTAGATAACAATCCCTATCTGGAAGATTTTTACAGCGACATGAAACGCTGGAGTTTTAACTTGCAAATCTATTTTTTGAATAGTCGTTTTCAGCAAATTGTAGATATTGAAACACATAAACGCAATGTTATACAAGACAGGACGATTTATGAGGATGCTCATATTTTTGCGGAGAATTTGCATGAAATGGGACTAATGACTACACGTGACCATAAAAACTACCAGGATATTTTTGATAACATTACTTCGTTCATCAAACCACCTGATTTGTTGGTTTATCTTCGTGCTTCTGTACCTACGCTGGTAAACAATATCCAGCGACGCGGGAGGGATTATGAAGCAAGTATCCGTTTAGATTATTTATCAAAACTCAACGAAAAATACGAGGCCTGGATCAAAGACTATTCATTAGGTAAACTGCTGATCCTGGATAAGGATAAACTTGATTTTACGAACAACCCGGAAGATCTTGGTGCTGTGATCCAATCAATAGAAGCAGAAATTCACGGATTATTCTAATATGGCCAAGCTTGGAATTATACCTGCCCGTTACGCGTCGACCAGATTTCCCGGTAAACCGTTAATTGATATTGATGGCAAAACCATGATTCAGCGGGTATATGAGCAAGCTTGCGGTGCAGGGAGCCTGGATAAGGTGGTAATTGCTACCGACGATCTGCGGATTGTTGCAGAAGTGGAACGCTTTGGTGGGGAGTATGTTTTAACAAGAGCAGATCATCAAAGCGGTACTGACCGCTGCGCAGAAGTAGCTTCAAAAATAACAGGCTTTAATGTGATCATTAACATACAAGGTGACGAGCCTTATATAGACCCCATTCAAATAGATCTGCTTAGTTCCTGTTTTCAGGATCCTGAAGTAAAACTGGCTACCCTGATCAAAAAGATCCACGACAAAGAAGAATTGTTTAACCACAACATTCCAAAGGTCGTAATTAATGCCAGTCAGCAAGCCATCTATTTTAGCAGGCACCCCATTCCTTATATACGTAACAGTGAACCGGAAAACTGGCTTGCTGTACATCAATTCTACAAGCACATTGGTATATACGGATATACACGTGAAGCCTTGCTGCAAATTACACTGATGCAACCTTCCCCACTCGAACTCGCAGAGAGCCTCGAACAATTGCGCTGGATAGAGAATGGCTTTAAAATACAAACAAAAACTACAGCTTTGGAGACTATTGCAGTAGACACTCCCGAAGATCTTGAAAAAATTATCAGGCTTAAAGGCAATTAATTCTTATCTTGTTAAGACACTGCCTTTATATGATTAAAATCTATAGTTACCTGCTTATTCTTTGTACGTTTTTAACAGCTTGTTCAAATAGCGGAAAAGACGCCCATATCCCAGACACTTCCAGAACAAAAACCGTACTGTGGTCTTTTACCGATACCCTAAAACTGGACACATTTAAACTTGTTCTTAAGGGAAATAAGCCTAAAAACATGGAGTTCATCTTTACCATAACTCCTGCAGATGGAAAAGCCGTATACTCAAAAATAATTAAAGCAAAGGAACTTCTCGACAATTACAAAGAAGATCTTGATCTTGGAAAAGAGAAAAAACAGATAACTTTCATCAAAGAGGAACTCAATCTTTTTTTCGAAGAAGAGAACCTGCTAGAACCTGCAGTGACAGAAACAGAAGAACCAGATAAAAATACACCTGATAAAAAGTTTTTTGAAGAATTGAAGCGCTCCGGCGTAAATGGATTCCAATACCGCATAGGAAAAGAGAGCAAAATTTACATCGCGTGGTCCACTGCTGAAAAAAAAGTTAAGCCTTATTACGAATGCTGCAAATAGAAGCAAAGCTTAGTGTACACTAAACACTAAGTGTGTTAATAAACGTCAATATAACGATTATCAACAAGGTTAACTTTAGTTAAAAAACAGGTAATAATTGTAAAACGCGGTTTAATACACAATAATTATTCATACTGTAAATCAAGCAATTACAACAAATATTAAATTTTTATGAGCATCCGTATACTATTTTAAAAAAATAATACTAGTTTTACCTTAGTGTTACAAACAACGGTTTTAGCACTTGATCAACCAAGCATATTCTAACCAAATATAAAATTAAAAAAGGCCAGGTATTTCATCTGGTCTTTTTTTCATTTTACCCCTTCCCACTACTAGCTTCTACTTTTATACGATTAAAAATTTTCGCAATCCCTTAGGCTGGTGTCACAATTTTACGTAGCTTTGTATCCCGTACAAAAACAATAAAAGAGCCTTAAAAACTGCTTTTATTTCACAAACTCACAAACATGACTAAGTATATTTTTGTTACGGGCGGTGTTACTTCCTCTTTAGGAAAGGGCATCATCTCCGCTTCATTAGCCAAACTTTTACAAGCTAGAGGTTACCGGGTAACCATCCAAAAATTTGATCCTTATATCAATATCGATCCCGGAACATTAAATCCATATGAGCATGGCGAATGCTACGTAACAGAAGATGGTGCAGAAACTGATTTAGATCTGGGCCATTATGAGCGTTTCTTAAATGTTCCTACATCACAGGCAAACAACATTACTACCGGCCGTATCTATCAAAATGTAATTAATAAAGAACGTCAGGGAGAATATTTAGGCAAAACTGTACAAGTTGTACCCCACATTACAGATGAGATTAAACGCAATATGCGTATCCTGGGCGATACAGGAGAGTTTGATATCGTAATCACTGAACTTGGCGGAACTGTAGGTGATATTGAATCCCTACCTTTTGTTGAAGCTGTAAGACAATTTAAATGGGAAGCTGGTGCCAACAATGCAATTGTTATCCACTTAACTTTAGTTCCTTACCTTGCTGCTGCTGGTGAACTTAAAACTAAACCAACACAGCATTCTGTTAAAATGCTACTGGAATATGGTATCCAGCCAGATATTCTGGTTTGCCGTACAGAGCACCACATCAATATGGATATCCGTAAAAAGATTGCATTATTCTGTAATGTGAACGTAAATGCGGTTATCGAATCTATGGATGCTTCTTCTATCTATTCTGTTCCTTTATTGATGATGAAAGAGCAACTGGATAAAACAGTATTGAGCAAGCTTAAACTTCCGCAAAGAAACGAACCGGATATGGAAAGCTGGAAAGATTTCTTAGGTCGTCTGAAAAATCCTACTGCTGAAGTAAGGATCGGTTTGATTGGTAAATATGTTGAATTGCCTGATGCCTATAAATCAATCATCGAGTCGTTTATCCACGCTGGTGCAAAAAATGAATGTAAAGTAAGAATTGAATATATCCACTCTGAGGAGATCTATCCTGATAATGCTAAAGAAAAATTACAGCATTTAGATGGTGTCCTGGTCGCCCCTGGATTTGGAAGCCGTGGTATTGAGGGCAAAATTGACTCTATCCGTTATGTACGCGAAAATGAAGTTCCGTTCTTTGGTATCTGTTTAGGTATGCAATGTGCGGTAATTGAATTCGGACGTAATGTATTAGGCTTGCCAACTGCAAATACTACAGAAATTGATGAAGATACTGTTGATCCGGTTATCAATATGATGGAAGATCAAAAAACAGTAACTAATAAGGGTGGCACTATGCGTTTAGGTTCGTACCCATGTGATCTTAAAAAAGGCACCAAAGCTTATGCAGCTTATGGTAAGCCACATATCAACGAGCGTCACAGACATCGTTATGAATTTAACAGCGCATATTTAAATAAATATGAAGAAGCGGGAATGATTGCTTCAGGAACAAATCCTGACAGCAATCTGGTAGAAATCATCGAACTTAAAAACCATCCATTTTTCGTTGGTGGACAATTTCATCCCGAATTAAAGTCAACTGTTGCTAATCCTCACCCACTTTTTGTTAAATTTGTCGCCGCTGCGATGGAGTATGCGAAGAAAAAAACAAACTAATACGCGTTTAAACCACAATAATGGATAAAAATACATTTACAGGATTATTCCTGATTATGATCGTTTTGGCTGGTTCTTTCTATTTCTTTAAGCCGGGAGAGGCAGAAATTAAGAAAGAACGTGAGCGGATTGCTCTTGATTCTGCCAATAAAGCAGGTATAAAGAAGGCTCCTGTTGCTGCGGCACAGGATGCGGTCACTCCAATAGTAGATTCAGCAGCATTGAAAGGACCTTTTGGTGCAAACATAACTGGTACTGCTAAAACCAGCGTACTGGAAAATGAAGCTTTAAAATTAACTTTCACCAATCAAGGTGGTAAAATCAAATCAGTAGAAATCAAAGGAGAAAAAAATTACCTGGGTAAACCGGTAGTTTTATTTGATGGTGATGCTAATGTTTTTGGGCTGACTTTAAATATCGGTGGTAAATTGGTTAAGACCAATGATCTTTACTTCAGTACTTTACAAACTGCTAATTCAATGGTGATGCGTGCTACTTATAGCGCTGATAAATACATTGAGTTTGTTTATGCTTTATCTCCAAATTCCCATGATGTTGCTTTTAATATCAATCTGAACGGAATGAACCAGGTAATTCAGCGTGACAGCATCGCTTTAAACTGGCAAACTGTACTTTTACAACAAGAGAAATCATTGAAAAATGAAGCACAGTATTCAGGCCCGTACTACAAATACGTTGACGAAAGTCCGGATCACTTAAGTTTAGCAAAAGATGAAACAGAAGTATTAGCAAAAGAAAAAATTGAATGGATTGCTTTTAAGCAGCACTTTTTCTCTTCTATCCTGATCCCGTCAGATCCTTTTGTAAAAGCAAGCATGACTTCCACTATCCTGACTACACCGGGTGAAGTGAAAGGATACTCTGCTATAGTTAATCTCCCTTTCAATCAACTTGCTGCTCAAAACTATAAAATGCAGTTCTATTTTGGAACTAACCAGTTTAAAGTTCTTAAAGCGCAAGGGCATGAAATTGAGAAGCTGGTAGAAATGGGCTACGTTCCGCTTAAATATATCAATAGGTTTGTTGTTCTTCCTGTATTTAACTTCCTTGAAGGATTCGGATGGAACTATGGATTAATCATCTTCGTTTTAACACTTGCATTAAAGGTTGTGTTATCTCCCTTAACCTACAAGTCTTATATCTCTATGGCTAAAATGAGAATCTTAAAACCAGAAATGGATGAGATCAAAGCCAAAGTAGGTGAAGACAATGCAACCTTATTACAGCAAGAATACTTAAAATTGTATAAACAGGTAGGCGTAAACCCATTAGGCGGATGTTTGCCGATGCTGCTTCAACTACCAATAGTAATGGCATTTTTCTTCTTTTTCCCGAATTTATTCGAATTAAGAGGACAGAGCTTTTTATGGATGCATGATCTTTCGACTTATGACGATTTCATTAAATTTGGGTTCAGTATCCCTTTCATTGGTGATCACTTAAGTTTAATGTGTATCCTGATGACAATCTCTACATTGATCTATACATATTTCAATAACCAGGTATCTGGTGCAACAGGCCAGATGAAATACATAGGTTATATTATGCCAATCGTATTCTTAGGTGTTTTGAACAGCTATCCTGCAGGTTTGAACTATTATTATTTCTTAGCCAACATGATGACATTCGGACAACAGTACCTGATTAAATCAATGGTTAACGATGAGAAAATTCATAACATTCTTAAAGAAAACAAGAAAAAACCTGAAGAGACAAAGAAAAAATCTAAGTTTCAAACGCGTTTAGACGACTATATGCGTCAGCAACAACAAGTTAAAACACAAGAGAAAAAAGGCAAATAATCGAACTCGATTATTAAGCAAAGGCTATCTCCTACAAGAGATAGCCTTTCTTGTTTTACGGATATAACCAATTTGCCTGCCGCTAAGCCAACGCAGCAATCCTGCAATGCTTACAACCTGGCAGACTATATTTATAATTATATCTCTATATCTGATGGAATTGTGTAAAATTTGATATACATATGGTGTATTACAATAAAAATTTGCAATTTTTAGCCTTGGAATAACATCACCTTTTAAATCTAAATACCGATCATGCAAAAAAATCTCACTTTTGTTCTCTTATTCTTTGCGACAGTCACCTTCGCCCAGAAAAAACCGTTAGATCATACGATTTACGATACCTGGGAAAGTGTTGGCGTAAAGAAACTATCAAACAATGGACAATGGGCAGCTTATGCCATTAACCAGCAGCAAGGAGACGCAAATTTATACTTAAATAACCTGATCGGTAATTCAAAGATCAGCATACCCCGTGGCGAGATGCTCAAATTTAGTGCAGATTCAAAATTTGCAGCTTATATGATCAAACCTTCATACGCAGCTACCCGCCAGGAAAAGATTAAAAAGAAAAAACCTGAAGAAACAGCCAAAGACTCATTAGGAGTTGTAAATCTTATAAATTCAGCGATTATAAAAATACCACGCGTAAAATCTTTTCAAATTCCTGAAAATGCTGGTGCCTACCTCGCCTACCAAAAAGAATCACCAGTAGATACTGCAAAGAAAAAGCCTGCAGTACCAGTAACGGATAAAAAGGATGGCGAAGATGAAGATTATCCCCAGGATGAGCCGGGTGGAAAAGAGAAAGATAAAAAAGAAGGTAGCGACCTGATTTTGAGAAATTTGCTGACTGGTGTAGAAAGAACATTTAAATACGTTTCTGACTACAGCTTTAGCAAAAACGGAAAACAACTCATTTTTAGTGTTTCCGGGTCTAAAAAAGATAAAACAGTTAAGCCCGGCGTATTTCTTTTGAATACAGAAAAAGGAACTCTTAAGACGCTTGTAAATACTAAAGGAACCTTTAAAAACTTCATATTTGATGAAGACGCAGAGCAAGTGGCCTTTCTAGGAGAAACTTCTCCGGAAAAAACAGAAATCAAAGATTATAGCGTCTATTTCAGTACGCTTAATTTAGATACCGCCCAAATCTTAGTAGACAATGAAATAGATGGTCTTCCTGCTAAATGGACCGTTAGCGGTGATGGAAACTTAACTTTTAGCAAAGAAGGCACAAAGCTATATTTTGGTATTGCTCCATTAAAAAAAGCTAAGGACACTACCCTGGTAGATTTTGAAAATGCAAAACTTGATGTATGGGGATATAAAGACGATTATCTGCAGCCAATGCAATTGAAAAACGCCGACAAAGAAGCTAAAAGGAGTTACTTAAGTGTAATTGATATCTTTAGTAGCGACCCGAAAATCATTCCTTTAACCGACATCAAACTTCCGGAAGCGAACCTCGTTAAAGAAGGTGATGCTTCATTTGTATTGGCTTCTACCGATTATGGCAACCGTGTACAAGCACAATGGATGGGGGGCAGTTTGCGCGACCATTATTTGGTAGATACGAAGACAGGCGGCAAGAAGAAAATCATCAGTGCTTTAACAGGTTACGCTATGGCATCACCAGGTGGAAACTATGTATTGTACTTTGATAAAAAAACCTCGCTATGGTCAACTTATAACGTATCTACAGGTAAAGTGACCACATTAAATGCCGACGCAGCGATTAAATTTGCCGATGAGGACAACGACGTTCCAGACGATCCTTCTGCCTATGGTGCAGCGGGCTGGACGGAAGATGATAAACAGGTACTAATTTATGACAGGTACGATATCTGGAGTTTCTCTCCTGATGGTAAAGGTGCCCCTAAAAATATTACAAACGGGTTTGGCAGACAAACAAAGATCACTTTTCGATATGAACAAGTAGATCCTGAAGCACGTTTTATTAAAAAAGGTGAGCCAATCTGGCTGCAGGCCTTTAACAATACAACCAAAGAAAATGGTTTTTATAAAACTAATGCAGGTGATAATAAAAATCCTGAATTGGTTGTGATGGATAAGTTCAAATATTCCGGATTGATAAAAGCAAAAGATGCTGCACGTTACATTTATGATAAAGGCAACTATGCAGTTTCACCAAATGTATACGTTTCTGCCGATCTGAAAACAGATGTCAAGTTAAGTAATACTAACCCTCAGCAGCAAAATTATAACTGGGGCACTGCAGAACTGGTTAAATGGACTACACCAAAAGGTTTCCAGTCTGAAGGCATTTTATACAAACCCGAGAACTTTGATCCGGCAAAAAAATATCCGATGATTGCTTATTTTTATGAAAAGCTGACTGATGGTCTATATAACTATAACCCGCCAGCTCCTACTCCATCGAGGTTAAATATCTCTTATTTTGTGAGTAATGGTTATTTGGTTTTTGCACCAGATATTAGTTACGAAAAAGGTTATCCAGGAAAATCTGCTGAAGAATTTATCAATTCCGGAGTAGAATCACTAAAGAAAAACAGCTGGGTAGATGGCACAAAAATAGGCATACAAGGTCAAAGCTGGGGTGGTTACCAAGTGGCACATCTAATTACGCGCACCAATATGTATGCGGCAGCGTGGGCTGGCGCACCAGTAGCCAACATGACCTCTGCTTATGGCGGTATGCGTTGGGAGTCTGGGATGAACAGACAATTCCAATACGAAAAAACACAGAGCAGGATTGGTGCCACGCTATGGGAAAAACCAGAATTATACATAGAAAACTCTCCTCTATTTGCGCTACCCAAGGTTAGCACCCCAGTAGTGATCATGTCTAATGACGCTGACGGTGCCGTACCATGGTACCAGGGAATTGAAATGTTTACCGGCCTAAGAAGATTAGGCAAACCAGTATGGTTATTAAACTATAACAACGAAGCACATAACCTTGTACTCCGCCAGAATAGAAAAGATATCCAGATCCGTGAACAGCAATTCTTTGATTATTATCTGAAGGGTGCAAAAGCGCCAGTATGGATGACTGGCGGAATCCCTGCAACAGAAAAGGGTAAAACATGGGGCTTCGAACTGACCGACGATAAGCCATAACCACTTATTAACTTAATAATTTATTAAAAAGGATCTGCATTCTGATGATTGCAGATCCTTTTTTGTTACTTTCATAGCTTCAAACTAAAACTAATGGCATTAAATTATCTGTGGATCGCGTTTTTTCTGATTGCGTTTGTCGTAGCCCTTATCCGGCTAATATTTTTTGGAGACACAGAGATATTCAAGCTCATCATAGACGGCACATTTGAATCAGCCAAAGTTGGCGTGATGGACATTGCTTTGCCATTAGTCGGTATTATGACGCTCTGGCTGGGCATTATGAATATCGGTGAAAAGGCAGGCGCTATCAATTTCCTTTCCCGTATTATTGGCCCGTTTTTTAGCAGGATTTTTCCTGAAGTACCTAAAAATCATCCTGCAACAGGCCATATGGTCATGAACTTTTCTGCAAACCTGCTTGGTCTAGACAACGCAGCAACGCCATTTGGCTTAAAAGCGATGCAGAGCCTGCAGGAGATTAATCCGGAAAAAGAAACAGCGAGCAACGCACAGATCATGTTCCTGGTGCTGCACACATCTGGTTTAACACTAATTCCATTAAGCATTATGGCGCAAAGGGCGATATTAGGTGCAGCAGACCCTTCAGATATATTTATACCCTGCATGATCGCTACCTATGTAGCAACAGTAGTGGGGTTAATCGCGGTTGCAATTAAGCAAAAGATCAATTTATTTAATACTGTTGTGATCTCCTGGTTAGGTGGTATAACCCTCTTCATTGTTGGGATGATCTATTATTTCACAAATTATTTAACAAAAGAACAGATAGAGACAGTATCGAAAGTTGCTTCCAATTTCATTCTCTTTTTCATTATTATTGCTTTTATACTTGGAGCTGTACGTAAAAAAGTGAACGTTTATGATGCATTTATTGAAGGGGCAAAAGGGGGTTTTACAACTTGTATAACGATCATACCCTACCTTGTTGGTATGCTGGTTGCAATTGGTGTATTACGTAATTCTGGTGTTCTCGGTTATATTGTAGATGGTTTTACCTGGTGTTTTGTACACCTTGGCGTAAATACCGATTTCACACCTGCCCTGCCTACAGCATTGATTAAACCATTAAGCGGCAGTGGTGCCAAAGCAATGATGGTAGATACAATGAAAACATTTGGGCCCGACTCATTTGTAGGACGTCTTTCCTGTGTATTTAATGGCTCCGCAGATACAACATTTTATATTGTAGCCCTTTACTTTGGTTCTGTTGGTATTAAACGTACCCGTTATGCTATTCCAATGGGGCTGCTGGCAGATCTTGCCGGAATTATTGCCGCCGTATTGGTATCTTATTTATTTTTCCATTAAAATATCACCTGGTAAAATAGGCAGAAGTATTTCGAAAAACACAAAAGAGCCCCTCTAGATCTTCTCCAAAGGGGCTCTTCAATTAATAATTTCTTTTTTCTAGGCTTCTGCAGTTTTATATGTATCGAGCTGATTAATAATTTTTTCCAGCACTCCTGGCTCTACATTTACATATTTAGAAGATCGCCAGGTGGCAGAGGGTTTATCCAGCCATACGCAAAACGAATGGTAGCCGTCCACTATTACCGCATAGGTTTCATGAAAATCATCATGTATCCTCATACAAAAACCTTTCACAGGTTTACCCTGTATATCAAACTGAAAGTTGAGATAATTGCTTAACATATTCATATCTGGTTAGTTATCTTTCACAACAAATATCAGGTTAAAATGTTCATTCCATCTTAAGCCATCAACATATTTATGTTAACTGATCACATTTAATCATCAGTCATCATTTCCCCTCAAAAGATCAGCCAATATTTAACATATTAGAATAACCTTTTGCAATCAACCGGTCTTTAGACGGCAGAAATACCTCACACTGTAAATTGATGATTGTTCTTCCTTGTTTTACAATAGCTGTTTTTGCTGTAATCACATCGCCCTCCTTTGCAGGAGCAAAATAATCAATCGAATTATTTACAGTAGTAAACGCTTTATTTAACCCTAAAGTATATACAGTAGCTCCAATTAAATCATCAATTATACCGGCCGTTACTCCACCATGAAGTATACCATACGGATTTGTCATTTCTTTTCTTACTACATAACTAAAAATCAGCTCACCCCGCTCTGCACTGATAACCGTTGGCTTAAGCCAGTTCATATAAGCAGAGGGCGAACCACTTAGCTCTTTACCAATAGATGCCTGTAAAAAAAGCAAACGTTTTTCTGTTTCCGATTGTTCCATTATTATATTATATCACCTAAAATTAGGAAATTAAAACCACAACATGGAAGACCAGCAAATTACAGCTATAACAGAACTAGACAGATCTACCTATAAAACAAAAATATTTGCTGCCGGGCATTTTATTTATGCAGATGAACCAGAAGACATGGGTGGAACAGATGAAGGAATGCCACCAGCGGCACTTCTCTTAGCCAGTTTAGGGAGTTGTACAGCAATAACCCTGAGAATGTATGCAGATAGAAAGAATATTCCTTTAGACAGTATTAAGATACACCTCGCAATTAGCAGGGAAGATCAGCTTGATGAAGGTAAAACTATTACCGTTAAACTCGAATTGAATGGTGACCTCACAACAGATGAATTAAATAGGTTAGTGGAAATTTCAGAGAAATGCCCTATTCACAAAATATTGACTAATCCAATACGGATAGCCACTGTTTTGACGTAAACCATCTAGAATTTAGTACGAAGTATCTACAAAATAGTACACTTCGGCTTAAGCAGCCAGTTGAGTTTTCACCATTTCTACTAGTCGGTCGATATCAAATGGTTTTGCCAAAAAGTTGTCCGGGGCACCTGGCGACAGCAATAGATTATCCAAATTATGACTTGCAGAGATCATTACCACAGGTATTTTTTTATAGGAATCATGCTCCTTTAATGCCCTGCAAATATCCCTTCCATCTAGTCCGCCCAACATTACGTCTAGTAATATCAAATCAGGACTGTTTTGCTGCACTTCATCAAACACATATTTCGCATTGGCCAGTGTAAAAACCTCATAGCCCTCATCTTCCAATATGATCCTTATAACGTCCAGGATGTCGCTATCGTCATCAACCGCTAAAATTCTCTTAGACATTTATTTTCCTCATTTCATTTTTGTTTAAGCGATTAACATGCCATATGATAATATTTTCAATATTCATTATTATTACTAAATTTATTAGCACATTTGTATACGCCTATTGAATGATATGTTATACGCAGTAGTAGATATAGAAACCACGGGAGGGTTTGCTTCCGGAAATGGGATCACCGAAATTTCGATTCTTGTTCATGATGGTTCAAAAGTTTTAGAATCCTTTGAGACACTGATCAATCCGAAACAAGATATTCCCTTTTACATCCAAAGCTTAACCGGGATCAGCAATGAGATGGTTAGTGCTGCGCCTGTATTTGAAGATGTAGCCCCTAAAATACACGAATTGTTACATGACAAAATTTTTGTAGCCCATAATGTAAATTTCGACTTTTCGTTTGTAAGGCACCAGCTTTCCCTAGCTGGTTATCAACTCCTGTCAAAAAAGCTATGCACGGTAAGAATGAGCAGGAAGGTGATTCCCGGTCATTCCTCCTACAGTTTGGGGAAATTATGCAGCGCATTAAACATCCCTTTAAATGATCGTCACCGTGCGGGCGGGGATGCTGCAGCGACAGCACTCTTGCTAAGCTTACTTTTAAAAAAAGATACTGAAGGTTTGATTCCCCAATCGCTTAATAAATCTTCAAAAGAGCAGATTTTACCTCCAAATATATCAAGGTCGCAAATCGAAGCTTTACCCTCCAATCCTGGGGTTTATTACTTTAAAGATCAAAAGGGGAAAATTATATACATAGGAAAAGCGATAAACATTAAAAAGCGGGTGTATTCACATTTTTCTGGCAATAGTATCAAAAAGCAACGACAAGAATTTTTGAAAAATATTTATCAAATTGAACATACCACTTGTGGAACAGAGCTAATGGCACTAATCCTTGAAGCATCAGAGATCCAAAAACACTGGCCCGAAAACAACAAAGCTTTAAAGCGGCCAGAACAAAAGTTTGCCCTTTATACTTTCGAAGATCAAAATGGCTTTATGCGCCTTGGTATTGATAAATATAAAATAAACACCCCTGCCTTATATACATTTAACAGCTTGCTGGCCGGACAAAGTATGTTACGTGGTATGATTAATGAACATACTTTATGCGAAAAACTCTGTTTTATCCAAACTCACCGATCATCCTGTACAGGCTACGAAACGGATAATTGCCATGGCGCCTGCCTTGGTTTAGAACATCCTTATAGTTACAATACCAGGGTAAAAGCTGCAATTGCACATTTAAAATCTTCACTTCCGTCCTTTGCAATCATAGATTCTGGCCGAAATGACGAAGAACAAAGCTGTTTATGGGTAGAACATGGAAAATTTTATGGTATGGGCTATATTTCTTTTCATACAGACGTTACCGATATGGAAACACTGAAGTCTTGTATAGTCCCTTATCCTTCAAATGATTATATTTTAAATATGGTGATGGATTATGCAGAAATGCATCCAGAAAAGAGGATAGAATGCCCCAAACAGTGTTAAATAGCAGATTATTTTAAAATAGATTTGCGCTTATTACACAAAAACTCTATCTTTGGCGCTCCAAGAAGGAAACACGCATCCATAGCTCAGCTGGATAGAGCAACGGTTTTCTAAACCGTAGGTCATAGGTTCGAATCCTATTGGGTGTACACAGAAGCTCTTAACTTAAATGTTAGGAGCTTTTTTAGTTTAAAACATAATTAACACCATTAAGAAGTATCCATTTTCTCTTTCTGTTTGCGGTTCCATAATCTGAATTTGAAATGTAGATTTTTTAGATAAACATTTATTTTACTGCTATTTAAAGACAAATCAGTAATAAAATACCAGATATACTGTATGATATCAAATTAACAGCAAATTGTTAAAAAGCGATTTGAAAATAATTCGGAATCTTTGAATGAAAAAGCAACATCAGTATTATTCTTTCATGACATTATTATATGCCTGAAAAACGAAACTATATACGACTTGAAGATTATTAATCAGGCAATGTTAAAATAACAACCTTGGCAGAGTTAACACAGCGTTTTTATAGATGCCAGGACAGTTCTAATGGTTCAATTCCCCTTCACCCCAAATTGTTATGGTTTCGAGAACGTTTTTCAACGATTTCCCTTTTTTACTAAGTTCGTATTCTACTTTTGGAGGAACAACCGGATGGATAATGCGATTGATCAAACCATCAGCTTCCAGCTCGCGTAATTGTAATACAAGCATCCTTTCGGATACACAAGGTATAATTCTTTTTAACTCGCTATAACGAAGTTTACCGCTTAAAGTCAGGTTCCATAGGATGGTTGGTTTCCAGCGCCCACCTATTAAACCTATCGCATAAGTTATTCCACATTTTTCGTTGAGTCCCATCTGGTTAATGGAATTGGTTGAATTTTCCTTTTTCATGCCAACATATCAGTTAGTACCTAACAACTTTGTTAGTACTTTCAAGTTCAAAGGTATAAACTTAATTTTGAAAGATTATATCACTTCTTTGAAAAACGATATGCAGGCCAGTGGATACTATATTAAATATATTCATAAAGGTTATTTGAAGCGAAGTCGTTTTTCGATGCAAATAGAAAAAAGATGACTATAAATGAAAACAACCGGAATGGAGAGCACATAGACCTCTTCCCTGGTTTCGAAAGTAAAATGTTAAATATTGCAAACGGAAATTATTTTATGAGAATAGGTGGAAAAAAAAGTGCTCCACCACTATTGCTTTTACATGGTTTCCCGCAGACACATGCTATTTGGCATCATATTGCGCCAAAACTTGCGGATAATTATCATGTGGTCTGTTTGGATTTAAAAGGTTATGGTGCCTCTTCGGTTTCAGATGGAGGTCCGGAAAGTATGGAGTATTCTAAGCGTAAGATGGGTATTGATTGTATTGAAATCATGGAGCAGCTTGGTTATTCTGAATTTTCGGTTATCGGTCATAATAGAGGAGCTTTGATCGGTTACAGGTTGGCGCTGGATGTCCCCGAACGCATAAAAGCTCTGGCAATTCTGGATAATCTGCCAACATTTGTACTTTGGCAATGGATAGAGACAGACATGGGTTTCATTCCACATTGGAGAAAGATGGCTCAGCCTTCCCCAATGGCAGAAGAATTTCTGACCCCGGATAATATTGGCGATATGGTCTCTGGCCACAATTCAAACTTTACCTTAGACGACTTTAATCCGATTGCGATGGCACAGTACAAGCGCAGCTGGAGTAATCCTGCTAACATATATGCTTTTGCTGAAGACTATCGTGCAGGTGCAGGACTGGATCTGACCCATGATTTGAAAGATCTTCATGAAGAAAAAAAGATCACCTGCCCGTCTTTAGTAATATGGTGCAAAGATTTCCTAGGTTCATTAAAAGAAGATCCTCTTTCCGTATGGAGGCGGACCTTTATACCAGAATGTACAGGTGTTGAGGTTCCCGGAGGTCATTTTGTTGCAGAGGAAAGCCCGGTACAAGTTATTGCGGCCCTGCAGGTTTTTCTGCGTTCATATCAATAAGTTGTCAGCAGACGCCCGATTATTACAAGGTGCTCTAGACACCTCATCTTTTTACAGGAGATTCTGTTCGGGGCACCTTCTTATTTACCGCTCCAATCCATTTACATCTGTTGTTAAAACCTCACTCATGTAATTAAAAAACGGACGCATGTTTTTATATACCTTATTAACCTGCGTTAGGAATGAAGGATCTAAAAGTTCTTCATTTGTAAAATTTCTGATCAATAAAAATTGTTTGTAACGTAAAAGGTCTATTGCTTCATTATTTGCATCAAACCCTTTTGGAGTTGTCTTAACCTGTTCGCCCCTCAAAATTCCAAATGTATCTTTGAAAGACTTGCTCGCTAATATTTTTCGAAGTGGCCCGGCATCTGTGCTGATGTCTTCCCGGATACGCTTTAAATCCTGCGGGTTAGGGGCTTGAAATCCACCTCCAATAAAGGTATTACCTGGTTCCAAATGAAAGTAATACCCTCCCCTTCTTTGTTTGGTTGCGCGTTTAAAGCCGCCGGACCAATGAATTTTATAAGGTATTTTGTCTTTGGCAAAACGTGTATCCCTGTAAATACGTTGCAAGCTCTTTTTCCCGGATGATGTTTCTATTAGATCGTGCGTATTCAGATCTGCCAGCATACCTTCAGCAAATTGTTCAATAAATACAAATTGTGCATCATACTCTTCTTTATGCGCATGGAACCACTCCCGGTTATTGTTCTCTTTTATCAGCATTAAGAAATCTAATGCCGATGCAGGAATAGTAGGCAGCGACTTTAATATTAATGAACTATCCATAATAGCAAATATAAGTATACAACTATATGTTATTTACAACCTATAACACATTAGTTTGCTTTTTTACCTGATTCAGATCCTCCTTTTCTGTAACTAATCTGGTAATTTTTACTCTAATTAAAAAAAAACTGACACCATGAACTTAATAGGAAACATCATTTGGATAATTTTCGGCGGCATATTCGTTTTTTTTGAATACCTGATTGGTGGCTTGATCTTATGCCTTACTATTGTGGGTATTCCTTTTGGTATTCAATGTTTTAAGTTTGCGTTTGTAGCACTCGCGCCTTTTGGCGTTAAAGTCACTGATACTTCATCAAATACAGGCTGTCTATCTACAGTAATGAATATCCTGTGGTTGCTATGCGGTGGTATTTGGATTGCTCTTACACACTTGCTGTTCGGTCTGCTGTTTTGTATAACTATTATTGGCATTCCTTTTGGCAAACAGCATTTCAAATTAATGAACCTTGCTTTTTCTCCATTCGGGAAGTCTATAAGTTAATCATGCTAATTTTAGTTGCATTGTGACTAGCTCGTGTTGGTTAAACACAGTCTAAGGTCTACGAACTGTAAACCATAACATCATATACTCACTGTATTATAGCCTGAAGTTCATTGAAACATAGGGATACCAGCCCTCCTCCGAGTGACCAGCCAATAACTGTACAATGGTTAGACCTGCAGGAGCAAAATATACACCGCCACCAGTTCCTTGGTGCCATTTGGTGGACTTTTCATCTTTTTCCCAAACCCTTCCGGCATCATAAAAACCTGTCAGACCTAATTGTCCCGGAAGGATATAACTAGCGATATTAAACAACTTTACTCTTGCCTGAAGATTGTTATAAACCATATATTCACCAGCAAAACGGTATTGCAGGTAACCCAGTAAATTGCCCTGTCCTCCTAAAAACATAGATTGATAAAACGCAGCGTCTCCAGCAGTTATCCCACCTCCAACGCGATCAGAAATCACAATTGTGCCCTTAGCATTTAATCGCTGGTAATAAGTAAATTCTGGTCTGATTTGCAGAAATGACTTGGAGTATTTGTTTAAACCAGTATAACCCTGGATGTTTAAGTTGAAATAATAACCTTCGGATGGCAACACATTATTATTTCTTTTATTGCTGATCAGTTTAACTTGTATTCCGGCATGTGCCTTATCGCGATCTACAGTAAGACTATCATATGATTTGATCAAACCAGACTGATTTATAAATCTGCCACCATTATCATCTCTATTTAAGTGATAAAACTGGATAGAAGGCCCCGCACTAATTGTTGTTCCTTCACCGGTATTCCAGCGTAATGCAGGATCCAGCTGATAAGTATCAAACCGGGTACGGTGATACGTACGGTAGTTATCAATCTTATTCAATACCGTTTCGTTACCACGTCCAAAAAAATTCATCGTATTATCTGGAGCCTGCATAAATGCCTGCAACGTTATATCTGCCTTCCCTAATGCTTGGATCCATTCTCCATTGTACTTTATACGAAACGCAGAAGTAGCGAAAGAATGTGAAATCATTACTTGTTGTACACTTGCATACGGTAATTTCCTAAACCCATCCATCTGGGTATATTTAACACCCAGCCCAAGTAAAAACCCATCATCTGCATTAATTGCTGCTGTAGCTAACGGCATCCAGACATTATAAGGGTTAACAGGAACAAATCTTGTACTTAAGCTATCTTTCCCATTATAAATCTTTACTTTGTGTGATGCATTTTTAATCTCAAAATCTTTATTTCCTTTACCTCCAATAATCCTTAATTTGATTGCAGAATAATCATTCTTTACTGTTACTTTATCATCACCATCGGCTACATATAAACGTATTTCTTTAGTAACTGCAGAGCTATAAATCCGATTCATTATAGTATCCTTAAACTGTCCGGATTTATCTAGTTTATTGATGATGATCCGTACGTCGCCCCCTGCAACTTCACTCACCTCAACATGCTCATTTTTATCGCTTGTATGGATATCAACTATACGATTGATGAAACGGTAATATTGTGCCATAGCTGCAGGTATGTTATTCCTGCGCTGCTTTAATATGTTCAATAGTTCTTCGTGGCGAATACGATAGATCTCCGAGGGCATACGTTTAAGCCCCGCTTCCAGTACCTCATCAGTTTCTGCCTTAACAAAAGAATTCACAATACGCATATAGTCAGCATAATTAAGCTGTACATCAGGATAGGATTTTAAAAATTTCGTCTTAAAAAGTGAATACTTAACACCAGAGAGATCTCCTTCGAAATCACCAAACAGGGGATTTATCCATGGCAATGCTGCTATAGATGGAAATAGTCCCTCGTTCACATGAAAAACCTGATCACGGTCTCGCGGCACCGCACTGTAAATCTTATCCTTTCCCTTCTTTTCACTTACCCATCGCCATTGATCTTCGTGACGGTCCCAGTCGCCAGTTAGCAAGTCCAGTAACCTCGCCTTTAAGAACTGTTCCCCATCTACCCGGTTGTCATGGTCTTCATTCAGTTCTTTGATCATTTTAGGTGTATTATCCGATTCCCCGGCAGGCTCCCGCTCTTCAAGAAGGACAACCATTCCTGCAAATATGTCTTTGTATTCGCCGAGTGCCTCTTCCGGCTCTACAACACCTATAATAGGATTAGTATGATAAACTCCGGCTGCAGCTGCTAGCGGTGGCATAATTAACGCAGAAAAAGGATGCTGGGCACTCATAGCATCATCCACCCAATCTACCGCAAAAGTACCTCTCAGATTTTCTGGCAAAAGTTTGTCCGGAGTCTTTTCCACACTTCTGATCACCCATTCCTTGCCCGTTTTATCTACCAAACGCAATGATTTCGATTGCATACCCCCGCCTTCCTTCACGGGTGTTAAGCCACCATATACTTTAGATATCCTGATTAAAGGCATTTTAACTTCCGTTGCCCATTCTTTTCGATAATTATCCCCAAAAAACCAGCGGTGTACACCCGTAACATTAACATAAGAAGGATGAACTGCTTGTACAACACTGTCAGTACCACCTTTAGGATTTGCTTTTTTTTCTACTAACCGGTGTTGGGCATTTAGCGATGCAGCAGTTAAAGAAAGTAGTAACGAGAGTATAATTTTACGCATAATTTACGCTTTAGATAATGTTCACAATTATTTTCGCCGGCGCTATCTAGCAGTTGCTTTCGAAAAGCAGGTGTAACGAAAGTTTAATACCACCCCAGACAACTTATAAAAAGATAATAATTATATCAATCCGAACGAGCCTTTTCTAAAACATCAAATATAGTATAAAACCGTACTAAAAAACACCTAAGAAAATCATTATAAGGTTAATTTCTTCATTTTCTTGTTGCTTCAAAATGAACTATGATAATCGTTAAGATAAGCTATAAAATAAGTGTAAGAACCGTTTATGCATCAGTGATCATCTCCTTTATAGATCCACATAGACTGCGTATCTGCGGCTTTTACAAAACCTTGTTTTTTATAGAACTCAATTGCATCTCCTTCTGCTACCAGTATTTGTTGATGAAAACTACCATATTTTTCCTGAAAACGGCTCAAGATCAACCTCCCCACACCTTTGCCATGATAATCAGGATGCACAATCAGATGGGGATAATAAACAACCAGGTATCCATCAGAAATGGCATTGCCAAGTCCAACCAACCTATCGCTGTCCCATGCAGTTACAAATGAATGAGAATTGAGCAATGCTTTATACAGCTCATCTGGTCGATCAGCAGACGACCATGAATTGGCTTTGTAAAGCATTATAATATCCTCTTTTAGTACATCGGAAGTTTCTTTAATATCAATATTCACAAAGTTTGAATTACACTAACGAACCTACATCATTTTTTCCAAAAAAAAATGATAAAAAATCAATTTATATTGAATAACAGAAAAAAAAACAAACAAAAAACACTTTAAAAAACTGTTTATACAAGAATTTCGCACCAAAAATAAATTATATTTTAAAAATGATACTTAAATAGGTATATTACTCTCACAAACAGACATTTAATACACAAATAAATAGAAAAAAAATAGAAACAGACAATTACCTATTCATAATTTACGTTTAAAAACAATAAAACAACCAACACAATACAAATTAACGTCAAAACCAACTAAACAAAACAACTTAGTAATTATTATTAACCTCTAAACTGATACACAACCATGGCAAAACTTGAGTACATCTGGCTTGACGGGTATAAACCAACACAAAGTCTACGCAGCAAAACAAAAATCGATAAAGATTTCAGCGGAAAATTAGAAGATCTGGAGAACTGGAGCTTCGATGGTTCATCCACCGAACAAGCTCCAGGTGGTTCATCTGATTGTATTTTAAAACCGGTATACGTAATTAAAGATCCGCAGAGAAAAGACGGATACCTGGTTATGTGCGAAGTTATGGATTCTACAGGCGCAGCCCATGAGTCTAATGGACGTGCACTGATTGAAGATGATGATAATGATTTCTGGTTCGGTTTCGAACAAGAATATTTTCTCTGGAATCCTGAAACAAACAAACCATTAGGCTTCCCAGCTTCTGGCTACCCTGGTCCGCAAGGGCCATATTACTGCTCTGTTGGCGCAAATAATGCATTTGGAAGAGAAATTGTTGAAGAGCATCTTGACGCATGCTTAGAGGCTGGTTTAAATGTAGAAGGCATCAACGCTGAAGTTGCTGCCGGACAATGGGAATTCCAGATCTTTGCTAAAGGTGCTAAAGAAGCTGGCGACCAGATTTGGCTTGCACGTTATTTATTAGAAAGAATAGGCGAGAAATATGGAGTAGCAATCAACTGGCATTGTAAACCAATGGGCACTTTAGATTGGAACGGTTCTGGTATGCATGCCAACTTCTCTAATACAGCTCTGCGTACTGCGGGCAAGAAAGAAGTTTATGATGTGATTTGTGAAGCTTTCCGCCCCGTAGTTAGCGAGCATGTGGAAGTTTACGGCGCAGATAACCATTTGCGTTTAACCGGTAAACATGAGACTGCTTCTATTATGGACTTTAGCTACGGAATATCTGACCGTGGTGCTTCTATCCGTATTCCTTTAGCTACAGTAGAAAAAGGCTGGTTCGGTTACCTGGAAGATCGTCGCCCTAACTCGGCTGCTGATCCATATAAGGTAGCTGCACGTATTATTAAAACAGTGAAATCGGCCGACTTAGTAAGTGTTGAAGAATTATCAAATTCTGCAGAACTGGTATAGCCGATCTGAAGAATATAGTAACAAAAAATCCCCTGGTAAAAACCAGGGGATTTTTTTATAGCTAATTACTTTTTATATCTGCTTACCGTTTCTATGTCTATTTACTTTCAGTAATCTTATACATTCCGGCTCCGTGCCTGTTAATTTCTGGCGCAAATTCTCCAGAGAACTTACCCAATACTTTACCAGTCCATAAATTAGTAACCACACAAGCAGAACTAAAACCAAGATCCTTTAAATTAACAGTAATTTTCGTACTCGTTACCGGTTCGGCACTATCAGATTTATTAAAAACTGCCAGATATTTAGCCCCAGTTCCGGGTTCGTCTGCTGTCCATGCCGCCTTATCTTCGTCCATAAATAACTGCTTGTTATTCGTGCTGCTATTTAAAACTTTCAGCACCGCCCTGTTAGTCAGCAAACTTAATGTAAATGGGTCGTTATCAGGTAAATTACCACCAAACATCAGCGGAGATTTAAAAATACTCCATAAAGTCATCAATGTATACTGCTCATCTTTTGTAAAAAGGGACATTCGTGGATCTCCCCTTTCGGCACGGATACCAATGCGGCCAATCGGTAACATATCACCATCCGGATATGCTCCATATGCACGCCACTTGTTCCAGCGTTCAAAGACTTCAAAATGCTCTTTTAACTGTTTCCAGCTATCCCAAAAATCACCTACTGTACGCCACATATTTGCATATTTCTGCACATGGGCTGCATGTGCAACCGGAGTTTCGCCCGGTGAAGTACTTAGCACGATCTTCCTTCCAGTTCTGTCTATCGCTTTGCGGATCATTTCAATTTCTCCTGCAAAATATATCGGCGAAGAAAGATCATCAACCTTTACAAAATCTAGTCCCCACGACGCATATAATTCAAACAGCGAATTATAATATTCTTGCGCACCTTTTTTCGATGGCACAACAGTATACATATCATGCAGCCACAAACATTGATCTTTGTCCGAGTAAATATCTTTTGCAGTTAAATTTGTCCCTTTAATCGGTGTATTTTGGTTTACAGCAATTACTGGGATCCCACGCATAATATGTATCCCGAATTTCAACCCTTTACTATGGATATAATCTGCTAATGGCTTAAAACCTTTACCTCCTTTTGCAGAAGGAAAACGATTAACGGCTGGCATGAACCGCCCAAATTTGTCAAGCACATAGTTCGGATCTGTTTCATTGTACCCATGTGCTTTATCATTCCCTACATACCATCTGATATCTACAATAATATAGTTCCAGCCAAAATCTTTTAAGTTTTTTGCCATATAATCTGTGTTCGCTTTCACCTCTGCTTCGGTTACGGTAGGGCCATAACAATCCCAGCTGTTCCAGCCCATAGGTGGTGTGGATGCCCAATCATGAAAATCTTTTTTTTCCTGGGAGTAACTTGTAAAGGATATTACAAAGATTAAGATGCATAAAATGGTTCTTTTTTTCATTAGGTTCATTAGGTATATAGTATGATAGGATTATTTAGTGACGGATGGCCATTTATGAGTCAACGCAGTGGCCTCTTTTGCTGTGATTGGTAATACCGTACCATGACGGGGATGAAAATCCATAGACACTTCATCATCTACTGCTGTAAAATTTTCAAGATCTGTACTCTTCGTAAATTGGTACTTACCTTTTTTATAAAGGTCATACATCAATATCCACTCTTCAGAATTATTCAGCTTAAAGGTTCCTGCACCTTCTACCGCCTCACTGGTTTGCTGCAGGTAATTGTCGTTTTTCATTACATATCCAGATGTAAGCTGGTCAGAAACAGCCTTTTTTATACCTGGCTGACGGTCTTCGGTTTTAAAGAAAAGATGATACTGACCATCTTTAAACTCAATATCGCCATCGATACAAGCCGCATTATCCGGACTAAAAAAGAGTTGTTTAGGCACGCTTTCCAGTCCTGTAAAATCTTTATTTGCATAGGCATAATAGATTTTATCTTTATCGTTGCCAAAACGCATCGACCAGTATATCATATACTTGTCTGCTTCAGGATCGTAAATCGTTTGTGGCGCCCAAACCCTGTTAACGGTAGCAAATTCCGAAAAACGCTCCGGAATGTTGATTACACTCGATTTCCAATTTAACAGATCGGTTGATTTCAGGAATACCATCGCATAATTCGGCCCCCATCCATTTTTAGCGACCTGCATATCCGTTGCTACCATGTAAAAGGTTTTATTATCCTTACCGCGTAAAATATGAGGATCCCTTACTCCACCTGTCGAACTAATTTTTTCCGTATTAATTACCGGCTTGTTATCATTTAAGGCAAGGTAGTTATAGCCATCCTTGCTTAAAGCAAAATGGATCTGTTCCTCATCTTTGCCATTACCAGTAAAATACACAAATAAATAACTACTTAAAGATAAGGGAGATTTTCTTTTAACTTGCTGAGCAAAGGCACCAGAGAAAAAACAGAGAAAGACAGCTAAAATAATACTTATTTTAAATCTGCTAGCGTTATTGAAATTCATAATTAATTATGGGTTATACGGCTTCTAAAATACAGTTTTACTGAACTACCTGCTAATTAAAGTAGCTGTTTAAACAGCATAGCTGCACTAAATGTAAAGCTATATTATATAAACAACTACAATCATCAGGATATGAACTTATAGTTGACAAAAATTAACTTAACCGTTGTCAATGTATGAATCCATCTGTCAGCTGACTATTAATGATAATATACCTATTCATTATGGTGTGTTATGGAGTGCTGATCTGGTAAAATTTCCCTTTTACTGTTTTAAAAGAAGCCTGATAACCTCCACCGTCTGCTTTTTTCCCCGAAACAGCTAAGCCAGCAATCTTAAAAGGTGTAGCAGAATGAATCATACACTCCTGCCCAAGCAATGATTTAACTGTGGCAATGCGCAGCTTTCCGCTCTTCCATATGATACTTACCTCAAAGCCACCTCTTGCTTTAAGTCCGCTGATTTGACCATCTTTCCAGGCATTTGGAAGTGCAGGTAGCAGATCAAGATACCCAAGCTGGCTCTGCAGCAGCATTTCAGCCATCCCTGCAGTACCAGCAAAGTTTCCATCAATCTGAAAAGGCGGATGCGCATCAAAAAAGTTTGGATAGGTACCTCCGCCCTTCATACCGCCTCCCTTTTTATCCACATAATTTAATAAATCGCGGATCAGCAGATATGCATGATCACCATCCCTTAACCTCGCCCACCAATTAATCTTCCAGGCTTTGCTCCATCCCGTACCATCATCCCCGCGGATCTCTAAACTTTTCTTTGCTGCATTAAAAAAATCAGGCGTTAAAGGAGAAATCTCTTTACCCGGGAACAACCCGTACAAGTGCGAAGCATGGCGATGATGGACATCAGTTTCCTCAAAATCTTCAGACCATTCCTGCAACTGCCCTTTACTTCCAATTTTTAACGGATACAGCTTGCTGCGTTTTGCAATTAACGTATCTCTGAAACC
>Ga0247730_1000054_pt1 | contig 129994 bp, 120 predicted proteins | sample UWRJL073202C2_FD_180959 | JGI IMG/M metagenome (GOLD analysis project Ga0247730, IMG submission 180959) | Plant litter microbial communities from Arlington Agricultural Research Station in Wisconsin, United States - UWRJ-L073-202C-2 | ecosystem: Environmental > Terrestrial > Plant litter >...
CACCACTGCGTTTCTTCTCATTATAAGCAACCGCGTGACGGTCTAATCTAATGGTAAGGAAACGTAGAACACGCTCATCGCGTTTTAGTTCTAATTCCAATTTGTTAATTAATTCACCTGAAGATTTATACTCTGTAAGGTGGAAAAATCCGCTTGCTTTTTTCTCAATCGGATACGCTAATTTTCTCAAACCCCAATTGTCCTCTTGAACAATTTCGGCACCGCTGTCAGTGATGATTTTGCTGAATTTCGCTAATGCTTCTTTCGCAACTTCTTCTGACAACAACGGGGTTAGAACGATAACAGTTTCGTACTGATTCATTGTTATGATTATTTTATGTTAATTCCCATATCACTATGGGGACGCAAACTTAGGAATAAATTTCTATAAATCAAACCGTTCAAGCCAAAATTTAATGGCTTTTTCAATCGATACGCTTTTGACCCATAGCGTATTGTATCCCGCCGAGCAGGTGTTTGAGGAACAGCGGATCGGTATAAGATGCGTCAACATGCCCTAAACCTGTGTAAAATGATCTCCCGCCATCAAAACTATGGTACCATGCCATTGGATGGCGCTCGCCATTTGTTCCTCCTTTATAAGTCTTTTCGTCAAGCGTGATCAGTACGTGAATGTCGGGCTGAATATCTTTGAAGTTATACCACTCATCTTTTCTTGTCCATTTTTCTGGCAGGTGCCTGGTAGCGATACTTTTACGATCCACAATATGTAAGGTGGCTTCCTGTTGTGCCGGATGGTTTACAAAGTAAGCCCCTACAAGCTGACCATACCATGGCCAGCCATACTCTGTATCACTTGCAGCATGGACACCCACAAAGCCGCCCCCACCTTTGATATATTGTTCAAATGCCGTTTGCTGCATATCGTTCAGCACATCACCCGTAGTATTTAGAAAAACAATAGCAGCATATTGCTTCAGATTTACAGGAGTAAACAAACCAGAATTGGTGGTAGTGTCTACCGCAAAGTTATTCTCGGCACCTAGTTTCTGTATTGCAGGCAGCCCCACAAGGATAGATCCATGATGAAAACCTGCTGTTTTCGCAAAAACAAGGATTTTATAATTTTTAGCCTGAGTGGTATAACTAAATAGGAACGCAACAACGATTAATAAATATTTTGATTTCATTTTGATTTACATTTGATTACTACAATCTAATTGTAAAAAAAATATAAAGCAAATGCTATCCTAATTATCGAACAAATAATTTACCCCAATTTTAAATCTTTGGATGTAGATATTATACGATCTGTAATCGCTTATCATTGCAGGAAAAGTATAACCTGCTGAAAGTTCTATCTTTTTATTAAGTACAACTCCGGCAGTCACAGGAATTGAAAAATAGAATTTCTCCAGAATAGCTTCATTTTCAGTCGTTTCTGGTCCATGTACAATTGAACCTCCCTGATAAGAGTATACAGATGATCTTGTTGTTGAATTATTTTTATAGGTCGAGAAATTAATACCTGCTCCTGCTCCTAAAAAAAACTTAAGTTTGGTAGTATTATATAGATTATAAATGACCTGTGGTGTTAGAACAACACCATACTGATCAAATGAATGACTATCGCTTGATGTTGTATTACCAGAACTATGCGTTGAAGAGGTAGTAGTTGCAGAGATTTCATTTTGACTCATTTGGAATGATAATTCTGCCCTATATATTATTTTACCAATGACAGGATTGGCAAATAGATCTACACCAATAGTTATTAAAGGAGTATAAGACACTTTATTTGAAGCCCCTTCACTTGCAAAATCATTTTGTCCTTTATATTTCGCTTTATTAATATTTAAGCCGCCACCAGCAAAAAATCTTGAAGTCCGGATTTTTGATAGTATTGGCTGCTGACCATTAATTGCAGAAACAGCCTTTATAAGATCAGCTTCAGTATATCTTAACAAATAAAACTTATGTTGTGCTGCATCATTGCCAGGATTATATTTATTCATGATTTTTTGTAGCTGCCTGATGAAAGTTTTCCCAGTTACTACTACACCTGGTTGATTTTCTTTAAGATATAGCTGACTGATCAGCTCGGCCGGTTCGGCGATATCGTTTTCCTTTATATAAAACCGTAATTTAATTTTATCAGTATAGGTATACAGCGATACATTTTTACCTGTCTGTAATTGTTTTAGTAAAACAGTGTCTCTTTTATAACTTAGATCAACTCCTTTAGATAAGTTATTGATATTGATTTTACTACTAGTGATATTTACGACAAACCGTTGGTAAGATTCAATGTCGCCGATACCATATGCAGCGCAATCACGAATTTTTAACGTTTGGGCTTCACTGGTCAATTCAGGTTTAAAACTAACAGATGTAGGATTAGCTTCCCTCTCCCGATAGTTTATATACCCTCTTAGGGTATCATTTGAGTTATTTACAATATACCCCTTTTGGAAATTAGATTGCGCCAGAGAAAATAAAGGAACAGATAAGGCGAGAGCGATAAAAAAGTGTTTCATTAAGTTTAATTATTTAAAAAAAACAAATTTAATTTTAATCCATAGATAATGGTTAATAAATCGATTTAATTTTTCTATTTATTTTATTTTCCCACAAAGCCTCCTTGCTCCCCAAAAAATTTATAATTTCGTAGCGATGGAAAATTTTATCGTATCCGCCCGTAAATACCGCCCAGCAACGTTTGAAACCGTTGTCGGACAAATTCATGTGACCGGAACTTTAAAAAATGCGATTAAAAACAACCAGCTTGCACAAGCATTTCTTTTCTGCGGCCCCAGAGGTGTAGGAAAAACAACTTGTGCCAGGATACTTGCCAAAACTATCAATTGTACAAACCTGACCAATGAAATAGAAGCCTGCGGGGTATGTGACTCTTGTGTTTCTTTTCAAACTGGCCATTCTTTTAATTTCCATGAACTGGATGCTGCGTCAAATAATTCTGTTGATGATATTCGAAGTTTAATTGAGCAGGTAAGGATTCCTCCACAAGCAGGAAAGTATAAGATCTATATTATTGATGAGGTGCACATGCTTTCAGCGAATGCGTTTAACGCGTTTCTGAAAACGCTGGAAGAACCGCCTTCTTATGCCATTTTTATATTAGCTACGACTGAAAAACATAAAATATTGCCAACAATTCTTTCACGTTGTCAGATTTTTGATTTTAACAGGATACAGGTAGATGATATCTCTGGATTACTGAATAAGATTGCAGTTCGGGAAAACATCGCTGTGGAGGCCGATGGATTACATATTATTGCACAGAAAGCTGATGGTGGTTTGCGCGATGCACTTTCTATGTTTGATCAGATTGTTAGTTATACGAACAAAAACCTGACATACAAGTCAGTTATTGATAATCTTAACATTCTTGATTACGATTACTATTTTAAGCTGACCCAATATTTAACGGATGGAGATGTAAGTAAGGCTTTGGTCTTATTTGATGAGATCCTGAATAATGGATTTGATGGAAACAATTTTATCAACGGACTGGCAAGTCATTTTAGGAACCTGCTCGTTGGAAAAGATGAACAAACTATCAGATTGCTCGAAGTAAGCGAAAACATCAAGCAAAAATACCTTACACAAAGTAAACAAACACAGGTTTCGTTTATTCTAACGGCGCTAAACCTGGCCAACCAATGTGACCTTACCTATAAGAACAGTAAGAACCAGCGATTACAGGTTGAACTTGCACTGATTAAAATGTGCCATATTCAATCGGTCATACAGCTCGCACAGCTTCCCAATACAGCTTCTACAACGGCAACTGACTTAGATCAGACTAAAAAAAAAACTAGTGTAAAGATTGAAACCGCTCCTGTTGCGGAGAGACCAGAACCTTTGCCGCCGCCACCAGGTAACTTTACAAAGCCGGTAGAAACAGTTGTAAAAATTGCTGCCCCAGTAATTTCAATCCCATCGATTGCAGATTTACCGAAAACTATTCCTCTGACTCCTCATGGACCTCCCGCTGAACCTGAGCGTGCCATACCAGCGCAACATAAGAATTCTGTAAATAAGATTGCTTTAACACCTAACAGTGCAGCAAATATGGGCGGAGGATCAATGACCCCATCGCTTACTGCATTAACCAATGCCGCAGGTGAAATTGAAAATGATGGACCAAAATATGTTTTTGGAGAGGAGAAAGAACCATTTACACACGAAGAATTAATGGTGCTCTGGAAAGAATATACACAAAAGATCAAAAATGAAAACAAGATTAATTTTTATACGATCTTAACAACAAATGAACCTGTGCTCACTAAACCGCACGAGATTACGGTATTAATTACTAACACTGCACAAGACAGTATTCTTCAGCAGGAACTTGTGGAGTTTCTGAACTTTTTGAGGACCAGGCTGAAAAATTTCGAAGTAGGCATAGTTACTAAAAAGGTAGAGAGTAAAATCGAAAACAGGCTATACACGCCTAAAGAAATCTATCACTACCTCGTAGAAAAAAACCCAAAACTGGACGACTTGCGCAAACGCTTCAACCTGGATCTATTGCCTTAATTACTTTAATGGCTGATCATCATTGATCGGATAGCCTTCTTCATCAAGATCTGTACGGTCGTCTTCTGGTGTTCTCGCTAAAAATTCATCTTCTGGATCTAGTTCTACGCTTTCACCGTTGTCAACGTGCATACCAAGTTCGTCAAGATCAGATTCTACCTGATCGTCCTTTTTAGCATATTCATCACCAATGTATGGGTTAGCTTCATCGTAGTCTGAATTATCATCACCTCCATTTGCCGCAGTGGTATCATAAGGCAATGGATGATCATAATCTTTATCAGTACCTTTTACATCTAGCTCGAAGCTATTTTTTTCTTTGTCAAAAGATAAGTTTTCAAAATCCTTAGTTTCTCCAAGGTCAGTGTTGTGAATTTTATCTGTTGCCCGTTTATCGTTGCCTGTATTATTTTCGTTAGCACTCATGGTCTTTTATTTTATGTAAGTATAACGTTACTTTTTCAGTATTTGTTTTTGTAATTTAGGCGAAAATGAGGCGATAAACTCAAATTTTATATCTTTGTTTTTTTTAATAAGTAAAAATATAAATCATAATATGTCTGTACAAAAAATTAAAGTAACCCAGCCAGTTGTAGAGTTAGATGGTGATGAGATGACCCGTATCATCTGGAAATTCATTAAGGATAAACTGATATTACCTTACCTTGATCTTGATATTAAATATTATGATCTTGGTATAGAATACCGTGATGAGACTGATGATCAGGTAACAATCGATGCTGCTGAAGCAATCAAACAATATGGTGTAGGTATCAAATGTGCTACAATCACTCCTGATGAGGACCGCGTTAAGGAATTCAACTTGAAACAAATGTGGAAATCACCAAATGGTACTATCCGTAACATCCTTGATGGTACTGTTTTCCGTGAGCCGATTGTAATGAGCAATGTTCCTCGTTTAGTACCAAACTGGACTGCCCCTATCTGTATCGGCCGTCACGCTTTTGGAGACCAATACCGTGCAACTGACTTAGTAACTAAAGGCAAAGGTAAATTAACACTTACTTTTACTCCAGAAGATGGTGGTGAAGTTCAATCTTTTGATGTATATAACTTCAAAGGTGATGGTGTTGCACTTGCAATGTATAACACAGATGAGAGTATCCGTGGTTTTGCTCATGCTTGTTTTAACCAGGCACTGATCAAAAAATGGCCTTTATACTTATCAACAAAAAATACAATCCTTAAAAAATACGACGGGCGTTTCAAAGATATCTTCCAGGAGATCTATGAAAGTGATTTCTTAACTAAATTTCAGGAGGCTGGTATTACTTATGAGCACCGTCTGATTGATGATATGGTCGCTTCTGCGTTAAAATGGAATGGTAACTTTGTTTGGGCTTGTAAAAACTATGATGGTGATGTTCAATCAGATACAGTTGCACAAGGCTTCGGTTCATTAGGTTTAATGACTTCTGTATTGGTTACACCAGATGGAAAAACTATGGAAGCTGAGGCTGCACATGGTACCGTGACGCGTCATTACCGTGATCACCAGAATGGTAAACCAACATCAACAAACCCTATCGCTTCTATCTTTGCATGGACAAGAGGATTGGAATTCCGTGGTGTGTTAGACAACAACCAGGAGCTGATCAATTTCTGTCACGCTTTAGAGCAGGTTTGTATTGAAACTGTTGAAAGTGGAAAAATGACTAAAGATCTTGCTGTTTGTATCCACGGAAACAAAGTTGAGCATGGTAAACATTACTTGTACACTGAAGAATTCTTAGCTGCAATTGATGAAAACCTGCAAGCAAGATTAGGCTAGTTCTTATTTTTTATAAAGCTTTTTATAATGTTAAGCCCTGTTCTTATTTGAGCAGGGCTTTTCTTTTATATTAGCAAACATCTTTATGGTGTATTTGTTAACTTCACACTGATCATAGATTTCATGAAAAAACATCTCCTTTTAATATTTGCTGCTCCTGATGCAACTATTTGCAATTTAAATCCAAAAAGTAAAATGGCAGATACTGCTAATGCTGCTATAATTAGTTACACGGTAGGGAGCTGCAGCAATTAAATGAGAAGAATACTAACATTTTTTTTATTGGTTTGTACTAATACAGTTTTTAGTCAGACTCCCCCCGACACTACAAAAACTTTGAAAGAAATAGTAATTAAACCCTATTTCTCTCCGCAAACTTTATTAAGATCAACAGGGGGAGTGAGTACACTTAACCTAAACGCGCTCGAATTGCAACCAAATAATTCACTAGTTTCTGCCGTGAATACCATGCCAGGTGTACGTATGGAAGAGCGTTCTCCAGGAAGCTATCGCCTTTCATTGAGAGGGAGCCTTTTACGATCGCCGTTCGGCATTAGGAACGTAAAGATTTACTTTGATGGTCTACCTTTAACAGATGCCGGGGGCAATAGCTATCTAAATGCACTGGATTTATCTGCAGCAGGAAGTATTACTATACTAAAAGGTCCGCAAAGCAGCATTTATGGAGCAAATTCTGGCGGTGTAGTTCTAATTGAACCACAAAAACTAACAACAGACAGCAGTAGCTTAGGCTTCGGTCTTACAGGCGGATCGTTTGGCCTTTTCCGTGAAAATCTGACAGTGGGAAAGCAGTGGAAAAATTACCAGCTTAACCTGACACAATCTTATCAGCGGAGTGATGGTTATCGGGATCATAGCGGTATGGAGCGAAAATATATCCAGCTTAACCAGCAATGGAATTACAGCAGACTTGCTAATTTAAAGGCTTTGGTATTTTATTCTGACTTGCATTATGATACCCCTGGAGGGTTAACCGCCGCACTATATGAAAAAGATCCTAAGTTATCCAGACCTGCAGCGGGCAATATCAAAAGTGCAATAGAACAGCAAGCGGGAATTTACAGTAAAACTGTTTTTGGTGGCATTACACACGAATGGCAGATCAGCCCGAATTTTAAACATGTGTTATCTGTTTTCAGTTCTTATACGGATTTTAAAAACCCGTTTATTACTAACTATGAACATCGGAAAGAGACCACCTTTGGTGTGCGTACTTATGTGGAATACTCTAAAAATGTGGATAACGTAAATTATACATTTAATCTAGGTTTTGAAGGTGCAAAAACGACTACAGACTTTGTTAACGCAGATAATAACTATGGTTCACCTGCAGCATTACAGGCATCAGACAAGTTAAATGCAGCAACTAATTTCGGTTTTGCACATTTAAATGTGGATATCTTTCATAAGGTATTACTCGAATTATCAGCTAGTGCTAATGGGTACAATTACGGATATGAAAGTAGTTATCCCGCAGTGATAGAAAAGAAAACAAATAGTTTTGATGTGCAGTTTATGTCAAGGGCAGCACTTTCTTATCTTGTTAACAAAGATATTTCTATCCGTGCTTCAGTTAGCAAGGGGTACTCGCCACCAACACTGGCAGAAATCAGGGCATCGGACAATGTAATCAATACAGATTTGCAGCCAGAACATGGCTGGAATTATGAAACAGGCTTTAGGTTTCAAACAAGTGATCAAAGGGTATTTGCAGATCTGACTGGATTTTATTATCATTTAAAGGATGCAATAGTGAGACGGGTAAATGAAAATGACACAGAGTTTTTTATTAATGCTGGCGGTACAAAACAATGGGGATTAGAAACTTCATTATCGGCGTGGATTATCAGGCAAAATATCTCGCAATTTATAAGAGGCCTGTTATTTAGTAATTCTTATACGCTTAGCAGTTTCAAATTCGATGACTATTTTGATCGTGCCGTTAATCTTTCTGGTAAAAGCCTGACTGGCGTACCTAAAAATGTGGTGGTAAACAGCGTTGAATTAAGATTGCCAAAAGGAGTATATATTTTTTTGCAGCACAATTACACTTCTACGATACCGCTAACAGATGCTAATACAGTATATGCAGCTAAGTACCATCTGTTGCAATCCAAAATTGGCTGGAGAGAAATACGGATTGGACGGGTCCCGGTAGAACTATTTGCAGGGGCAGATAATTTGCTAAACCAGAAATACAGTCTGGGGAATGATCTTAATGCAGCAGGTGGAAGATATTTCAACGCTGCTGCATCCAGAAATTTTTACGGTGGATTATCGATTCACTTATAATTCATATTTATCTACAATTTCAAGCTCGTTGACTATGACTTCCATAGCATATCGATGGTCCCCATTTTTATCTGTGTAAGTCTGTGCGCTCAATTTGCCAACCACCCGGAGTGCCAGCCCTTTTTTTACGATGCCTTCTACCAGTTCGACCTTTTGATTCCAAAAGACTAAATTGAACCACTGTGTCTGATCGACAGTCTCTCCCAAACTGTTCTTATAATATTCATGCACCCCAATACTTATCCGCGCCATTTTTCTCTCTGCGAAGTTTACGATTACCGGATCTGCCCCAGCGTAACCTGTTAAACGCACAACGTTTTTAAATCTTTCCATATTACTTTTTATGATCATGTCACCAGCAAATGCTGGCAGGCAAATATGAAAAGTCATTTGCCCATTAGTCGGTATTAAACGTTTAAAAACGGATAAAAGAAATTAAAAAGAACATTTATGTAACTTTTGATTAATTTAACATGTGGAAAAAGTAAGAATAAGGACTTGCCAGGAATGTGGAACAAAATTTACAGGCCGTACAGATAAGAAGTTTTGCGGTGACAGCTGCAGGAATATATATCACAATATGCTAAATAAAGTACAGGACAAAGCCTTAAAAATAATCAACAATAAGCTAAAAAAGAATGTTGTTATACTGGATAGATTAATAGCTCATGGCATCAGAAACACTAAAATGGATTTGCTTCGGTCTCAAGGATTTGACTTTGTCTTTTTTACCCATGAGCTTACAGCGCCGGATGGTAAAAAATATAAATACTGTTATCACTATGGCTATCATATTGTCAATCCTGATAAAATCATTTTGATAAGCGCGAAAGATCCGAAATAACGGGCTTTTAACTAAGCTACTACTCCTAAAATTAGTGGCGATTATTTCCATGTCATATGATTGAAGACATCCCTGTTTTCAGTTACAATTGCCTCTTGAATAAAACGGGACAAAATTACTCATTAACGCCTCTAATTACCGAATAAACGTTATTTTGACGTTATTAAATGATTAAAAATAATGGTTAACCCTTGTTATGTTGTCATTTTCGTTTAGTATTTTGGCCTATCAATCACCTGATTCCTAAACCCAATGAGCTTTTTAACCGCAGAATGGAGAAAGTTAGCGATCGCTAATTATGCCATTGATCAAAATCTTTTAGCCCCATATTTACCTGTAGGTACCGAATTAGACACTTGGAATGGTACCTGCTATGTAAGTTTAATAGGCTTCCTTTTTAAAAATACAAAACTGCTCGGCTTCAGTATTCCATTTCATGCAAATTTCGAAGAAGTAAACCTTCGTTTTTATGTGAAATATAAAGATGGAGACATCACAAAACGCGGCGTAGTTTTTATTAAAGAGATTGTACCGAAGTTTGCGCTTTCTGCAGTTGCAAATACGATTTATAATGAAAATTATGAAACCATGCCAATGACACACAGCTGGATGGAAACCGATGTTGAGCGCTCAGTTGAATATCGCTGGAGGTGTAAAAGTGAATGGCAAAGCTTTAGTGTAACCGCTAATAAAGGATTGTCGGAAATTGCTATTGGCAGCGAAGCTGAATTTATTACTGAACATTACTGGGGATATGCCAGGTATAGTAATACAAAAACCAACGAATATGAGGTAAGACACCCAAAATGGGCTCAGTATAAGGTTAAAAGTTTTAATATTGCAGTAGATTTCGGCCTGACTTATGGTGAGGAATTTGAGTTCTTGAATAGACAGGAACCTGTTTCTGTTATGCTTGCAGAGGGATCCGATATTTCTGTAGAAGGTAAAAAGGTAATACAAGCCTGATTAGCCCCTGTTTAAACTTATATATGATATCAACTAAAAACCTCCTGTTATTACCAGCTAGTGAAAAATTAAAGAATGCCTGTAAAGCAATGGCAGTAATCGACGCCATATTAAGCCAGGATTGGGTGTACCGGTATTATTCATTCAACAGTGCCTGGAGCGACGAGGAGGAATTCTTCGAGATGCGCAACGGTGAGGGTGACCAGGTACTGATTCTATTTAGGGAAGAAGGAACGGTAATCAACGGTTTTGCCCATGAAGCAGAAGAAGCTGATAAGAATAAACTCACCCATGAGTTACCAGCGGTATTCCATGAATTTATATTTGGCGAACCCGTACATTCTGCGGGTACAACGTTTTGTGTTTGGAAAAACGGGGAAGATAAATGGAAGACAGGAATCGTGGCAGCTAATGACGATCATTCAGAAGAATTGCTTAGCCCGCTAAACGCAGAACCCGTTACTTATAGGAAATGGGCCACAGCTTATTTTAAAGGCAGTTACAAAGAGTCTGGCATTCCAATCGAAATTGTTTCCAGGATTTTTAACCACGAACCGCTAACAAAAGAGATGGTGTTGGCTATTGTTGATGAGCTACAAGACTGGGACCAGCTGATTGAAGATCTGATAGAAATTTCATACCCGTATCATATAAATCCTTAATCGACCTTCATAAAGCATAACTATCTTATATTTGCAGAAATTTACGCACATGAAGCTACTCAAACTCATCTCTAACACGAAAACAAGCTTAATTACACTCTGCCTTGGAGGTATCAGCCTTGGAATGACAGAATTTATGATGATGGGTGTTCTACCTGATGTTGCAAAATCGCTTTCTATTAGTATTCCTGCAGCAGGAAACCTGATTGCTATTTATGCGCTGGGTGTAATTATCGGAGCACCAGTTATGGTAGGCATATTAGGCAAATATCCACCTAAAAAGGTTTTAATAGGACTGATGTTATGCGTAGCCTTTGGAAATATATTGTTCAGCATTGCCCCGACTTACGGATTGTTACTTGTGGCCCGCTTTATTGTCGGGCTTCCACATGGCGCTTTTTTTGGGATTGGTGCTGTTGTAGCAAGTAAACTAGCTGATCCGGGAAGCGAAGCTAAATCGGTTTCGGTAATGTTTGCCGGTTTAACTATTGCAAATATTATAGGTGTACCACTGGGCACTTTTATAGGGCACAATCTGGATTGGAGACTTTCATTTGTTGTAATAGCTGCTATGGCAATAATTACTGCACTAAGTATAAATAAATGGCTACCAGCACTTACTTCACAATCGGATGTTAAATTCGCGGACAGCCTGAAAGTTTTCAAAAAGCCAGAACTATGGATTATAGTTGGAATTTCGGCAATTGGTACAGGGGGTCTGTTTGCATGGATTAGCTATATTGCTCCGCTGATGACCGAAGTAGCACACTTTGACAGCAATATGATTACTCCAATTATGGTGATTGCAGGTTTAGGGATGGCTGTAGGTAATTTTGCAGGGGGCCGGCTGGCAGATAGATTCTCGCCCCTTAAAACAACAAGTTATTTATTGCTGGCTATGGTTATTGTATTAATTATGGTTGCTTTATTAAGCCAGTTTAAAATTGCCGCCTTACTGCTTACTTTTATTACAGGCGGACTAGCATTTGCTGTGATTGCACCAATGCAGATGCTGATGATTGGCTCGGCAAAAGGTGCAGAAATGCTTGCTTCTTCTGCCATGCAGGCTAGTGCCAATATGGGAAATGCACTAGGTGCTTTTCTGGGTGGGCTGCCAATTGCTGCCGGATTTGGTTATACCTCTCCAGAGTATGTAGGTGCCATACTTGCATTTATAGGTTTTATGCTTTGCTTGTTATTGACCTGGTTATTTAGTACAAAAACAAAATTAAGTTCCGCTATCGCTTAGCAGAACTTAATTCAATATTTTCTGGTGCACCTTTTTTAAGGTACATAATTACCATTCCTGTAAGAATAAAAGGGATACTCAGGATCTGCCCCATATTTAATAACATTCCTGCTTCGAAAGCAGATTGATCTTCTTTAAGAAACTCCACACCTATCCTGAAACAAAAGATCAGGAAAATGACCATTCCGAAATAAAACCCGGATGCCTTAGGATATTTTTGTATTTGATAATAAACCACTGCAAAAATCAGCAGGTAAGCAATAGCTTCATACAACTGTGCAGGATGACGGGGGATAGTATCATCTTTTAAGAATATAAACGCCCAGCTTACGTCAGTGGGTTTTCCAATGATCTCGGAATTCATCAGGTTCCCTAACCTGATGAACATCCCTGCAAGCGGAACCACTAACGCGATCTGGTCTAATAAAAACCATAGCCTGAGTTTAAACTTACGGCTAAACAGGATTAAGCTCACCATAATGCCGATTCCACCGCCATGACTTGCCAATCCCTGGAAACCCGTTATCTTAAACTCAGGAGTAAATGTAAAGGGAAGTATAATTTCTAGCGGATGTTTTGAGTAGTATGCAAAATCGTAAAAAAGACAATGCCCGAGACGTGCGCCAATCAATGTGCCCAGTACTACATAGATAGTCAGCGAATCCATCAGGGCCACATCTATACCATGTTTCACAAACTGTTTTTTCACTACGATGTAGCTGGAAACAAATGCGAGCAAGAAGAACATTGAATAATACCTAAGTGCAAAAAAACCTAAATCTATAATTGAATCACTGGGATTCCATGTTATTGTATCTATAATCATATCTGAATAGGCAACCGGAAATTGAACTGGTGTAACCGCCTGCAAATATATACCATATATAGATATATGCAATAACGTTGCAGGATATCTGATCTTCCGTATTATTACCTATTAATGTATATATGCATTATCAATTTAAAAATAAGGGATTTGCTGTGGATCTATGTTAATTTTTAACAAATCCGGATCCGTAAACATTTATTTGCTAAATAACAACATCCGCATCAGATAAAAACTAATAAATGAAAGCATTTAAACCAAAAAATCCTGGTTTTTAACAATCCTTAACAGTTTAAATAAATTGTTTTAGCATCGATTTACGATTCACCGAGACAAAAGTGCTATCTATCGGTATTTAACATATTCTTTTTCACCATACCTCTATTTTCATAGACTGATATTATCAAATGATAGTAGCAATTAACTAATAAACTAAGAGTTGATGAAAAAAAATCTATTAAAAATCATGTTTATCTTGGCTATGCTTGTTACCCAGGCTTATGCACAAGACCGAACTATTACCGGAACGGTAAAATCAAAAGAAGACGGGCTACCACTCCCTGGAGTTAGTGTGAAAGTTAAGAACTCCAATGCAGGTACTACTACAGGAGCAAATGGCAGATACAGTTTAAAGATCTCGAGTGCACCAGCCCAGGTGCTGGTTTTTAGCTTTATCGGCTTCGACACAAAAGAAGTTCCCGTTAACAGCAATACAATAGACCTGATGCTTACTGAAAATGCGAATAGTCTTCAGGAAGTAGCCGTAGTTTCAGCAGGTGGTATCTTAAGGACACCAAAAGAACAAGGTTATGCCGCTACCAGAGTTACCGCAGAGCAGCTGACTACCGGCAAGTCGACAACCATTGCTGGCGGTTTAATGGCAAAAGTGCCAGGCTTGCAGATTAATGCTACAGGCAGCGGAGCTAATCCAAGTTACAGATTGGTACTCCGTGGAAACAGATCAATCAGCGGTAATAACCAGGCATTAGTTGTTTTAGATAACGTTGTGGTACCAAATGCGGTGCTGGGTAACATTAATCCAGAAGATGTGGAAGATATCCAGGTATTAAACGGAGCTTCGGGCGCAGCATTATATGGTTCTGACGCTTCCAATGGTGCATTGATCATCACTACCAAAAAAGGTAAAAATGGGCAAACAACAATCCGTGTAGCAAATACCACTACATTAGAGCAGATCAGTTTCTTCCCAAAATTACAGAATAGCTTTGGTTCGGGTTCTACATCTGGGGCACAAGTGTACGACCCAATTGAGAATCAGCAGTATGGACCTGCATTTGATGGAACAACCAGGAATATTGGCAGAACTTTGGCAGATGGAACTATACAGTCTGTAGTTTATTCTGCTAATGATGATAAATACGATTTCTGGGATACAGGGATTTCCAACCAGACAGATTTCTCACTGTCTTCTGGAGATGATAAATCTACAAGTTTTATTTCGGGTCAGTATGTTGATGGTTCTGGTACAACACCTAAAGATAAATACAACAGGGCAACGCTAAGGTTTAACGGAACCAGAAAATTATCGGACAGGTTTAGTGCAAACTATTCCGTGAGTTATATTGAAAACAAAGGTGACATCACTAGTGCAACTTCAAGTGTTTATAACAACCTGTTAAATACACCAGCCCAGATTCCTTTATTAAGCTACAAAAACTGGCAAACTGACAAGTATGCTTTGCCAGATAACTATTATAATGATTATTATCAAAATCCTTATTTCACTATTGATAACAACAGACAAGTATACAAAAATGCTTACCTGACCGGTAATGCAGAACTCACTTATAAAGCGACAGATTGGTTAAATTTTACTTATAGGGCAGGGATTACCAATAGATATTATACTGCTAAAAATTCTACAGGAGGTTTTGATTATACAGATTATACTACCGGAACTTCTTCTAAGACAGATTTTGGTGCTTCTGTATCGGATCAGATGTATAATACTACACAGTTTAATACAGACTTCCTGACTAACATTAAAAAGGATATAAAAGATTTCTCATTTAATCTGGTAGCTGGCTTGTCGCTAAAAAGCACTGGTACTAAAAACATGACTGATGCTGGAAGCGGATTAAAGGTAGATGGACTTTATAATATCAGTAACATCACTGGTAACTCTACATCTACCGAAGCCAATACAAATACAAGACAATACGGCGTTTGGGGAGATTTGACAGTGGGGTATAAAAAATATCTATACCTACACTTAACTGGCCGTAATGATTGGGTATCAGTACTTGCGCCGGCAAACAGATCATTCTTTTATCCGGCAGCCGACTTATCATTTATTCCTACAGATGCTTTCTCTTTCTTAAAAGACAGCAAAGTGATAGACTATTTGAAAGTTCGCGCCGCAGTTTCAAAAGTGGGATTGGTTAACTTAGATCCTTACTCTTTAAATCCGACATTTAATTCTGTAACAGGTTATGGCTATGGTACAGGTTTCTCACAAAGCAGCACCTTGGTTTCTAACGATCTAAAGCCAGAGATCACTAAAAGTATTGAGTTTGGTACAGATTTCAGATTGTATAAAGGATTAATTGATGGTACAGCAACTTATTACAGTTCTAGCTCAACAGACCAGGTAATCCAGGCTGGTATATCAAGTTCGACTGGTTACAGCTACATCTATTTAAATGCTGGTAACCTGACGAACAAAGGTGTTGAAACTGCTTTACACATTACACCGATAAGAAACCAGGACTGGAACTTAAGAGTTGGTGGTAATTTCACGTACAATGAAAACAAGCTGAAATCTATTACAGATGAGCTGAGCAGGATTGCAGTAAATGGCAGTGGTACAATATATGGTGTAACTGGTTACTCTTACCCTGCAATTATCGGTACAGACTATCAGAGAGATTCACAAGGCAGAGTTATCGTAGATGCAAACACTGGTTATCCACTAGTAAACACAACTGCACAGGTTCTTGGTACTACGCAACCTAAAACACGCTTAGGTCTGGATTTCACTTTACGTTACAAAGACTTCACTTTATCAGCTTTATTTGAATACCGCGGAGGTTATGTAATTTATTCTGGAGAAGGTTCCACTTACGATTTCTCTGGTTCTTCTGCACGTTCTGCCTATTATAACCGTGAAAAATTTGTATTCCCTAATTCATCTTACTACGATACAGCAACAGGTACTTATGTTGCCAATAATAGTATAACCGTTTCTGACGGTGGGGCAGGATTCTGGACAAGCAGCAGTTTTAATACTGGTGTAACAACTAACTACCTGTATTCTGGAGACTACTGGAAATTAAGAGAAGCATCTCTTGCTTACAAAATTCCACAGTCACTTTTAAAAAGATCAAAATTCATCAAAGCAGCAACTGTCAGCGTTCAAGGAAGAAACCTATTCTTATGGGCTACTAAATCGAATGAGTACTCTGATCCTGATTATAGCGCAAATGGTAGTGATAGTAATGCAATCGGTACTACTTCATTATCTCAAACGCCACCAACAAGATACTTTGGCGGTACTGTATCACTAACATTCTAATTTGAATACCATGAAAAAACTTTTAAATATATCCCTTATTATTGCAGTTCTGATCACAGCTACTTCTTGTAAAAAGTCGTACCTGGATGTGAATGAGAATCCCAACTCTGCAACTTCGTCTACTCCAGAACTGGTATTACCAGCAGCACTGACTACCACTGGAGGATTATTGGTTACCTATCTTGATTATGGAAACTTTATGGTCGGCTACCAATCTAATGCAGGTGGTTATTCTTACACAGGATCAACTACGATCACCTATGCTTTTACCACATCAAGCAATACTAATTTATATACCAGCCCATTCGCGAACCTGAAAGACTACCAGTATATTATCGATAGTACTACAGGTATAGAAAAATATGCACTGTTTAATTCTGTAGCGAGGATCATGAAATCATATACCTATCAAAAATTGGTAGATGAATATGGTGATGTTCCTTATTCTGAAGCACTGAAAGGGGCAGATGCTGTTACGCCAAAATATGATGATGCTGCAACGGTATACAAAGCTTTGGTTACAGAATTAAATGCTTCGATTGTACAGTTGCAGACCTATTCTTCTAACAGTACAGTTACCAAGCTTGGTACTTCTGATGTTGTATTTGATGGAGATATTACTAAATGGATACAGTTTGCTAATAATATTAAGCTACGTATTTTAACAAGAGCAAGAACATCATCTATTGCTGACTTTGTAGCAACAGAATTCGGGACTTTTAGTTCGGAAGGATTCCTGGTAGATGATGTAATTATCGATCCGGGATACAGCTCTGCAAGTGCTATCCAAAATCCAATGTGGAATACATACCATAGCAGTTATACGGGTACCGCTACAGGAACTGGAATATCACGTATTCCAAGTCCGTGGATCATGTCCTTTTACAATGGTGTTAAATTATCAGATAATAAACGTGGTGCATTAACATATAAAAACTTCGGTTCTACACCCGTTAATCAATTAGGAAATGAAAATGCAGCAACAGCAATTTCAGGGTATCCAGCCTGGTACATCGGTGTAGGTACTGGGGCTGCGGCTGCGGATGCACAAGGCATTTTAAAAAGCAGGGTAATGGGACAAATCATTTTTCCCGCATCTGAAACTTACTTTTTACTCGCTGAGGCAGCTTTAAACGGACATGCTTTGTCGGGCACAGCACAATCAAACTTCGACCTTGGGATTGCAGCTTCTTTTAATTACCTGGAAAAATTTGGGTCAACGAATGCCGTTACCGGTACTTCGACACCAAAGGCTGATGCTGCTGCTTATCAGGCAGCAAATGTAACCACTGCATCAACCAGATATCTGGCTAACTACGATCTGGCTACAACTTATGCACAGCGATTAGAGGCAATCATTACACAAAAATATATTGCGTTGAACTTTATTGATAGTTATGAAGCATGGACAGAATTCAGAAGGACTACTTACCCTGCAATTGTAACCAGCTCTACCGCTGCTACAGCCACTTTCGCCTCATTGCAGTCAACTTCTACAAGAACAGACAGGTTAACAGTACGCAGTTTGTATCCGCAAAATGAATACAACCTGAATGCAAATACACCAGCCGGATTAAATGTATTCACCAGTAAAGTTTTCTGGGATCCAGCATCTGATACTCCAGCTACTAATTAACCAGACGAATTAAAGAGATGAAACTTGCACAAGATTACCGCCATAAAAATTACAGCAATGTTGTGCAACCTTCATTACTTACAAAAAATAATTATTCTCAAATGAAAAAGTACTATAAAATATTAAGCCTTGCAATCCTTATTGCATTGACAGCTTTGCAATCCTGCACCAAGCAGGATTCAGTCTACGACTCGGACAACCAGGGAGGGATTATTGAACTGGCAAATCTACCATCAAGAACTACCTCTACGGTATACTCCATTAAGAACAGTTCCTTTGATGCAGTTGATGCCGTATCATTCCCAATCACTGTAAACTATACTGGTACAGGAGGGGCTCCCGAAGACATTACTGTAACGATGGCAATAGATACCGCTGCATTAACTAAATATAATACTGCTTCTGGCACAGATTTTACGACACTGCCTGCTACCTTGTACACTGTACCAACATTTACTTTAACTATTCTAAAAGGGCAAAAGACAGCTACTTTAGATTTCACACTGAAAACTTCTTCGTTTGATTTTAGTGAATCTTATGCGTTGCCAATTGCCATTAAATCTGCTACTGCAGGCACCATCAGCAGTAATTATGGAACCGGGATATTTGCTGTTGTAGCAAAAAACAGATGGGACGGCGTATATACAGTTACCAACGGAACCATGGTTGATGTTACGACAAGTACGCTAAGCCATATTAACAACTATTTGTCTACACATGGTGAAGATAATATGGAATATTCACTTACTACAATATCCGCTACAAAATGTGTGCTATATGATGATTACTTCTTTGGTGGCTATTACAGCGGAATCAGTTCTGGTACTTCATATAGTAATTATGGTAGCTTCTGTGCAATACTTGAATTTGATCCGGCAACAAATAAAGTAATTGGCGTAACTAATTATTACGGGCAGCCGGTAGCTTCGAATACCCGTTACGGTAGATTAGACCCAACAGGGATCAACACTTATGATCCTGCTACTAAAGTAATCGAAGTGAAATACAACATGTGCCAGCCTAGTGTAGTTGCAGCGAGTCCATATGTAAGAAGTACATGGACAGAAACTTTAACTTATAAAAGTGCGAGACCATAACTAAATTTTTTACCACACACCTTCAGCCCTCCATTGCTTAATAGCATGGAGGGTTTTTAATTTCCAGTAAAGTTTTATCAAGTAATATTATCTTTGTAGTCTAATCAAACATAACGGGTTTCTATATATATGTTTAAGCTATTTCCTACTTTACCATTTCGTGTTTTATTAGCTGCAATCCCATTTTTTATCTTCGGACCTTCGGCTTTTGCACAAAAGGTGGTTGCATTAAATGATAGCGTAGATCAGCATATCTTCAATTTTGGTGAAATAGAGGCTTTTACAGATCAAGGGAACAGGCTTACATTTGCCGAAGTTAGCAGTCCTGCTTTTCGACACAAATTCCAACCCAACTTAAAGAGTACTCCTCAGACCAAAGATCAAACTGCAACTTACTGGTACCGCATTAAAATTAAGCACAACAGCAATGCCGGCAAACGATACTTATTGGAATTCTTTGACCAGACCATTGATCAGGTAACTGCCTACTTGCCCCAGAAAGACGGTAGCTATCAAAAAAGTGAGTTCGGTGATACTTATAATTTCGAAAAAAGACAGCTGCATCATAAGAACTTTGAACTGTATATCAAAAATGATAACAATGATACACAGCTTTATTATTTTAAATTTAAATCATCACAAATCTCAGATGTGATTATTGTACTGCGAACGGTGGATTGGTTTATTTCTTATGCGCTGGATGAATACTTCTACTTCGGGATTTTTTATGGTATGATACTGGTATTTAGTTTTTATAACCTGATCATGTTTATTGCTATGCGACAAAGGCAATACTTATATTATGTGCTCTATAATTTAAGCGTTGGCTTCTTTGAGATGAGTACAGACGGGATCGCCTATCAGTATTTATGGTCCTCTGCCCCGCAATGGAACCAAATTTCTTATGCTTTTGCCCTTTATGCAACAAGTGTATTTGCACTGTTATTTACGAGGGAACTGCTATTCGTTAAAGCTAAAGCGCCACGGCTAAATAAACTCATCCTTTACATCATTGGAATCAGGAGTGTGATATTTATATATAGCTTATTGATTGATCGTTCGCTATTTACGTATAAATTCATTGAATTTATTCCCCTGGCAGTTGCGTTTTACACAGGTATCCATATTTATCGTAGCGGCTACAAGCCTGCACGTTTCTTTGTACTGGGATATAGCTTCCTCTTTGCTGGTTTTATTCTTAAGCTTTTAATCATGATTGGCTTCTCGTGGTTAAATATTGGCGTAATTAGTTATTATAGCCTTAGTTTCTGTTTTGTTTTAGAGATGGTTTTTCTTTCTTTCGCTATTGGTGATAAAGTAAGAATCCTCAAACATAAAAAAGAAAAGGTGCAGCGGCAGATGATCCGGCAGCTAGCAGAAAATTTTAAATTAAAAGATACGCTGAACCAACAGCTAGAAGCAAAAGTAGAAGAACGCACTAAAGAAGTCTTTCATAAGTCGCTCATTATTGAAGCTAAAAATGCAGAATTGCTGGAGGTAAACGACAGACTAATGCAGCAGGCAGAGGAAATTTCAAGGATGAATGTGCTGTTAGAACAGGATAACCAGGAATTGCAAACAAATGTAGAAAAAGTTACGCGCGACCGTGTAATGTCTGCTGATGTAGATTTTGAAGAGTTCAGTAAGATTTATCCGGACAAAGATAGCTGCAATCTGTTTTTGTCAGAACTTAAATGGGCTGACGGATACAGTTGCCGGAAATGTAAAAACACACATTATTACAACGGTCACATTCCATATAGCAGGCGCTGCAGTAAATGCGGATATGAAGAATCTGTAACCACATATACCGTATTCCATAATACACGCATCCCGATCAATAAAGCTTTTTATATGATCTTTCTGATTTATTCTACCAAAGGAAAAATCTCTTCGCACAAACTGTCAGAGATTCTTAATATCCGCCAAAGTACTTGCTGGACTTACGGATCTAAGATCAAACTACTGATGGAAGAACGTAAAGCTATTCTTAAAAAAACGAATAAAAATGGATGGAGCAAGCTGGTACTAGAGTAAAATCTCTCCCAAAATCACAAAAGTTGTTCTATTCATCGTTAAAAACACGCACTTGTCTCCCTTTCAACCCCTTTTTTAAAGGGGTATTAAAGCGTATCAGTATTGCTGACAGCCGACTCTTGAATAACTACTTTATGTGCTGTAAATCAGCACTAAATACATTTAGCACATTAGGGTATTAGAGCGTATTAAATATATCATAACTACCTACACATCAGTGTATTATGATAAATATTTTTACCTTTTTTCTTGTTTTTAAGCCTCTATACACCTTAACTTTACCCATCAAATAAAATTAAACGAAAGCAATATTATGAGAAAAAAAGTTACTCTTTTTATCATTTGCCTTTTATGTGGAATCTCTGTTGCGATGGCACAGAATATTACTATAAAAGGTGAAGTCAAAGATCAGCAGGGCCTGCCCCTACCGGGAGTTTCAGTAAAGATTAAAGGCGCTAGCCAGGGCGTGGTAACAAATGAAAATGGCGCTTATACTTTAGGGGCGCCTGCAAATGCCACACTTACTTTTTCCTTTATAGGATATGTAACTATCGAAGAAGCCATAAACAACAGAACAAGTATCAGTGTTAAATTATCGGATGATAACCAACAGCTAAACGAAGTTGTAGTGGTAGGTTATGGTACACAGACCAGGAAAGATCTGACTACTGCTGTAGTTTCTATTTCAGCGAAAGATATCCAGAACCAACCAATCACCAATCCGATGCAAGCCCTGCAGGGTAAAGCTGCCGGCGTACAAGTAACCTCACAATCAGGTAAACCAGGCGCTGGTATCACAGTCAGTATTCGTGGTAACACATCAATTACAGCATCAAATAGTCCGCTATATGTAATTGACGGAGTTACTTCAAGAGATGCGAGTTTCCTTAATCCAAATGACATTGAATCTTTAACCATCTTAAAAGATGCATCTGCCGCAGCCATCTATGGTTCTAGCGGTGCTAATGGTGTAGTTTTAATTACTACAAAAAAGGGGAAACAAGGTAAACTAAAAGTAGGCTTTAATGCTTACAGTGGATTCTCTAACTTTTGGCAAACACAAAAAGTACTGAACCGTGATCAGTATATTGCCCTAATGGACGAACTGGATTATGAGCATGGTCCGGCAAATACCGACTGGCAAAAGGAAACATTTGGTACAGGAACGCAAAACAGCTACCAGTTATCTTTATCAGGTGGCGTTAAAGGTGGCCAATATTATTTCTCTTCCGGTTATCAGCAAGACAAAGGTGTAGTTGCCCCAGCTAAACTAGACCGTTTTACAATGAACTTTAACGGGTCTCAGGCATTAACAAGCTGGCTAAAACTAAACGCTACGGCGTCCCTGACTTCAGGTAAATCTATAGATGTATCTGATAATGCCAGTATCGCGAGAGGTGGTGTGATCTTAGGTGCACTTACTGCCCCTCCTACTATCGGTATTTATGAACCAAATGGCAGCTATACACCAGGACCAGGCGGATATGAGAATCCAATTGGAAATGCATTTGGTTCAAGAAATATGAACAGACAGTTTAAATTTATCGGTTCGTTTGGTGGCGAGATTAAGTTTAGTAACGACCTTACTTTTAAATCTACTATCAGTACCAATTTAAGACAGGAATTTTATAATTACTACCTCGATCCTTACAAAACTATTTACGGCCGTACAGAAAGAGGTATATATAACAATAACAGAACAAATGACCAGGTTTGGTTAAATGAAAATATCCTGAACTACAATAAAACTATTGGAAAGAATGTATTTGGTGCCACTGGTGGATACACCATCCAGTCGTCCGACTACAAATACAACAATTATTCTGAATCGCGGTACATCGACACAGACGGTAATTCTATTGCACCATCTATTGCGCCGACTATCCCGCAGCGGTCACAGTGGAGTAAACAGTCTTATCTTGCCAGGATAACCTACGCCTTTGATAGCAAGTACCTGTTTAGCTCTAACTTTAGAGCAGATGGTTCTTCCCGCTTTGCAAAAGATAAAAGATTTGGCTACTTCCCTTCAGTTTCTGCAGGATGGAGAATCTCTGGAGAAAACTTCTTGAAAGACAGTAAAACTATTAACGACTTAAAACTTCGTGGTAGCTGGGGTAAAGTAGGTAATGATGAAGGGATAGGAGACTATGCTTATTTAAAGTTATACCAAATCACAACACAAAACTCTTACACACTTTCTCAATCAGCTAATGACGAGCTTTCATGGGAAAAAACTACACAAACCAATATTGGTTTAGACTTAACCATGTTCAATAACAGATTAACATTTACTGCTGATGCGTATGTGAAAAAGACAAACGACTTATTGATCAATGTACAGCTTGCACCTTCAACAGCATTAGGCTCTAAAGCACTGAATGTTGGTTCAATGGAAAATAAAGGTCTGGAGTTTGTATTGTCGACTAAAAACTTCCAGGGTGATAAATTCACATGGACCACAGACTTAAATATCTCTTTCAATAAAAACAAAGTAACAAGCTTGGGAGCAACTACAAAATCACTGGATTATGGTGGTATCTATGAGCGTGATGCAGCAGTAAGGGTTGAAGTTGGCCGTCCTTTAGGTAGTTTTTATGGTTATGTGTACCAAGGGGTAAATCCTGCAAATGGAAAAGCTATTTATCAGGACACTGATGGTAACGGAACCGTTAATGCAGATGACCGTACTTTTATAGGATCTGCACAGCCTAAATATACTTATGGTGTAAACAACAACCTGAACTACGGAAACTGGGGAGTATCGCTATTCTTCCAGGGTGTACAAGGCAACCAGTTGTTTAACGCTTCGAGAATTGATTTGGAAAGCATGAGTGATTCAAAAAACCAATCAGCAGCTGTATTGAACAGATGGACCACTCCTGGCCAGTTAACTGATATCCCAGCAGCTTTAAAAGCGTCATCTGACAACTCGTTAACTTCTAGCAGGTTTGTTGAAAACGCATCATACCTGCGCTTAAAAACAGCAACGCTTTCTTACAACTTCGGCGCGGCAACGCTTGGAAGATGGAAAATGGATAAACTGACTGTATTCGCAACAAGTTATAATTTATTAACTTTTACAAAATACTCAGGCCTTGATCCGGAAGTAAACCAGTATGGTGCAAATGGCCCGAATATGGGTGTTGATTACGGAACATATCCGCAATCAAGAAGCTTTTTATTAGGTGTAAATGTTGGCTTTTAATATTTAGAAAAATGAAATATAAAATATATTCACTGATCGCAGCCGGGGCTTTTGTCCTTTCAGTTCAATCTGGCTGTAAAAAAGACTTTTTAGAAAAAACACCATTTAACCAAGTGACGGGCGATGTAGCATTTGTTGATGCCGCTGGTGCAGAGAAATTAATGCAGGGTGTTTATGATGGGATGTATAACGATTACAATATTTGGGATTATATGACCAATGGTGATGTAACTGCAGATAATGCTTATGCAGGTGGAGATAACCAGGCAAATATTCAAATCGACTTGTTTACTGCTACTTCTACAAATGGAAACGTTGGGCGTGATTGGGGATCACTTTATAGCGATATTAAAAACGCGAATGAAGTATTAGAAAATGTACCTAATATTAAAGATGATGCACTTGATGCCGGTGGCAGAAGAAACCAGATACTTGGTGAAGCAAGAGGTATCCGTGCATATGCGTACTTTAACCTTGTACGTTTATTCGGTGCAGTTCCATTAATTTTAAAAACTCCTGCTACGCTCGAAGAAACGCAGACACCAAAAGCTACGCTTGATGTGTTGTATGCACAAATCATTTCAGATCTTGAATTTGCTGTAGCAAACGTAAGAACTACTGGCCCGAATAAAGGAACTTTTACTAAAGGCGCAGCAAATGCGATACTTGCTAAAGTTTATGCGACCAAACAAACACCAGACTGGACAAAGGTGAGCCAATACTGTGATGCAGTAATCGGAGGCGGATATTCATTGTTCGGTAATTTCAGCGGCCTATTCGACGTTGCTAATGAAAACAATTCGGAAGCTATCTGGGAAATGCAGTTCGACGGTTATAGTGGTCTGCATGGTAACTGGATGCCAGGTGTAATTACTGGTACAGGTTGGAAGAGGTTTAACACACCATCGAATGATTTGGTAAAAGCATTTGATGATGAAGGTGATGTGATCCGTAAAAATGCGAGTATAACTTTTAAAAATGTAGCTACTGAAGGGTGGACAGACATTTATTGGTCTAAATCAAACTATCCATTTATCAACAAATACAGAGCTGATGATAAAAGTGATAATTACATTATCCGTCTTGCTGATATTTTGCTGTTAAAAGCAGAAGCCGTAAATGAAATCAGTACATCTGGCTGGTCACAAGCGAAAGTATTAGTAGACCAGATCAGAAGAAGGGTAAACCTGGGAGGTACTCCTGCTGGCGATCAGGCTGCAATGCGTTTAGCTATCGAAAAAGAGCGCAGATTGGAATTAGCTTTTGAAGGTCATAGATGGTTTGATCTGATAAGAACAAACAGAGCAATCACTGTGATGAATGCACAAAAAGATGGCAGTGGAAATTCATTGAACTATAATGTTTCTGCAGCCAAGTTGTTGTTCCCTATACCACAGGCAGAGATAGACAGGAACCCTAGCGTTAGATAAATAATATTTAAATTGTACCAAGGGCTGTTCATTCAGCCTTTGGTGTTTAAACCCCCACCTAAATATGTTAAAACAAGTAAATCTTTCTTTATTGCTCTTTCTCTGTGTTGGCCTTGGAGCAAATGCACAAACAGACAATAGCGCAAAAGTAGAAAGTATGCTGAAAAAGATGACCCTCGAAGAAAAAGTGGGTCAGATGGCACAGGTAACTTTAGATGTGATTGGGAAAGGTGGTAACCGCTATAGCAGTGACGAGCCTTTTGCGCTTGACCAAAAGGAAATGGAAAAGGCCTTGGTGCAATACAAGCTAGGTTCTGTGTTAAATACTTCTAACAATAAGGCCAGAACACCACAGGTGTGGTATGATATCATCAGCAAAATCCAGCAGGTAGCGATGAAGCAAAATAAAAACGGCATCCCGGTGTTGTATGGTATTGATGCTATTCATGGTGAAACCTATACTGCCGGTGCAACGATGTTTCCACAGCAGATCGGTCAGGCCGCTACCTTTAACCGCAGCCTGGTCCATAAAGGAGCAGAGATCACTGCTTACGAAACCCGTGCAAGTTCTATTCCATGGGCATTCTCTCCGCTGCTAGACCTGGGTGCAGACCCCCGCTTCCCCCGTCAGTGGGAAAGTTATGGTGAAGATCCATATGTGGTAACCCAAATGGGGATACAGGCCGTAAAAGGGCTGGAAGGCGAAAACAATGATGTGGCCAATCCGTATCATGTGGCTTCTTCAATTAAACACTTTTTAGGATATCAGGTTACGCTATCTGGTAAAGACAGGACACCTGCTTTTATATCCGATCAGGCCTTAAGAGAGTATCATTTACCACAGTTTAAAGCCGCTATTGATGCAGGTGCAAAAACGATTATGATTAATTCTGGAATCATTAATGGTGTGCCTGTTCATGCTAATTATAAATTACTAACTAAGCTATTAAAAGAAGAGTTAGGATTTAAAGGACTTGCGGTAACCGATTGGGGCGATATCGAGAATCTTTATCAAAGAGATAGGATAGCAAAAGATAATAAGGATGCGGTGAGGATTGCGATCAATGCAGGTATTGATATGTCTATGGTAGCTTACAATTATGAGCCATTTTGTGATGATCTGATCGCATTGGTAAAAGAAGGTAAGGTTAAAATGGAACGTATTGACGACGCGGTAAGAAGAATTTTACTAGTTAAATATGAGCTAAATCTTTTTAATAAACCTACAACCAATCCTAAAGATTACCCAAAATTTGGCAGTAAAGAGTTTGAGCAGGCTTCTTACCTTACAGCAGCTGAATCAATTACTTTATTAAAGAACATGGATAACGCTTTACCGCTTACTAAAGGAGTGAAAATTTTAGTTACTGGTCCGAATGCCAATTCTATGAGAACGCTCAACGGTGCATGGACCTATTCGTGGCAAGGAGAAAAAGTAGAAGAATTTGCAGGGAAATACAACACTATACTCGAAGCATTACAGCTAAAGGCAGGCAAAGCGAATGTTTCTTATGTGCCAGGTGTAAGCTATAAAATGGATGGCAAGTACTTTGAGGAATATGCCGACCAGCTAGATGCTGCAGTTACTGCAGCAAAGGATGCAGATGTAGTGGTACTATGTCTGGGTGAAAACTCGTACACCGAGACCCCGGGCAACTTGAGCGACCTTTACTTGTCTGACTTGCAAACTGAACTTGCCCAAAGGCTTGCGGCTACTGGCAAAAAGATTATATTGGTACTTAACGAAGGCCGCCCGAGGATCATTAGCAAATTTGAGAAAAAAATGAATGCAGTAGTCCAGTCTTATTTGCCTGGTAATTTTGGGGGTGATGCAATTGCTGATATCCTTTTAGGAACAGTTAATCCCTCTGGAAAGTTGCCTTACACCTACCCCCAATTCCCTAATGCATTATTCACTTATTACCATAAACCATCAGAATCACGTTCTACAACAGAAGGCGTTTATAACTACGATGCAGATTATAACCCTCAATATGTTTTCGGCTCTGGTCTAAGTTACACTACCTTTAAGTATAGTCCGCTGAAATTAAGTACTACAACACTAGCTAAAGGACAAACACTAACAATTACAGTAGATGTTACCAATACTGGTAAAAGAACAGGTAAGGAAACTGTACTCCTGTTTACAAGCGACCTGGTGGCTACACTGGTAAGTCCGGATGCTAAACGACTTAGGGGCTTTGAAAAAATAGACCTTAAAGCCGGGGAGACTAAAACAGTAACTTTTAAGCTAACAGCCGATGATCTTGGGTTTATTGATCCGGATGGCAAAAAAGTGACTGAAGACGGTGAGTTTTCTATTCAAATCGCAGATCAGAAAATCAATTTTAACTATACTAACTAATGATAAAAAAATATATAATCGGGGTATTGACAATCGCTATAGCGGGATGTTCGGCAAAAAAAGCAACTGTTAACACCTCTTCTGCTGTGAATACCAGCGAAGTAGCTTTCTGGTTAACCAACGGTGACCAGTCGGCCTTACTACAGGAGCAAAAAGCTGTTTTAAATTTTAGCGCTGCTCAAAACGGCAACCCAACAATTGAAGTAAACGAATCGGAGAAGTTCCAAACGATTGACGGTTTTGGTTATACACTTACTGGTGGTAGTGCAGGACTGATCAATGCAATGGAGACTAATGCTAAAGACGCCCTACTGGAAGAAATCTTCTCTACTAAAAAGAACGGCATTGGAGTGAGCTATCTAAGGGTAAGTATTGGCGCTTCTGATTTAAGCGCAGACACTTTTACCTATAATGAATTGCCTGCTGGTGAAACAGATATTAATCAAGACAAATTCTCTATTGCAAAGGAGATGACTGACCTGGTACCTATCCTGAAAAAGATAGTGGCCATAAATCCTAAGATTAAAATCCTTGGGTCTCCCTGGACAGCACCAACATGGATGAAAACCAATAACAGCTTTAAAGGTGGGAGTTTAAAGCCCGAATATTATAACTCTTATGCTAAATACCTGATAAAATATATCCAGGCGATGAAACTACAGGGAATAGTTATTGATGCAATTACCATCCAAAACGAGCCGTTACATCCGGGTAATGTACCTAGTATGTATATGGAGGCAGCCGACCAGGCGGCGTTTGTAAAATCGGCACTGGGTCCTGCTTTTAAATCTGCAGGTATTAAAACAAAGATTATTGTATATGACCATAACGCAGATCGTCCGGATTATCCGATCACGATCTTAAATGATGCGGAAGCGAAAAAATACGTGGACGGTTCAGCCTTCCATTTATATGCGGGTAATATTGCTGCGTTATCTAAAGTTCATGAAGCACACCCCGACAGAAACGTATATTTTACAGAACAGTGGGTAGGCGGACCAGGTAAATTTAATGAGGACCTTAAATGGCATGTCTCTACACTGATCATTGGTGCTACCCGCAATTGGAGCCGCAATGTTTTAGAGTGGAACCTTGCAGCAGACCCTTCTTATGGCCCGCACACTGTTGGCGGCTGTGTGACTTGCTTAGGTGCAATTACAGTGAGCCCTGCAGTAACAAGAAATGTAGCATACTATATTATTGGTCACGCCTCTAAATTTGTTTCCCCAGGCTCGGTAAGGATCGGCTCTACTATTACGGGCAACCTTCAGAACGTAGCATTTAAAACTCCTGAAGGAAAAAAAATAGTAATCGTTGTTAACGGCGGCAGTACTGCACAAGAGTTTAATATTAAATACAATGGAAAACTATTGTCCACTAACCTTGCGGGTGGTTCTGTGGGTACATATGTTTGGTAAAACGACTATTTTCTATTTTGGCAAGGCTATTGTACAACTGTAAAAACCTATTTATACACGAAATGAAAAGATCAATTGTATTACTTACCGTAATTGCGGGCTTTATAGCCGCCTGTCAGAATAAAACTCCGGAACAGAGAATTGATAGCCTGGCCACCGCACCAGATACCACTGCCATGGCTGATAAATCTTGTTACGCATATATCAAAAATAAGGATACTGTATCCCTTTCCCTTACTAAAGCTGGAAATGCGGTAACAGGCGAACTGAATTATAATTTTTACGAGAAGGATAAAAACTCGGGTACAATTGCGGGTGTAATTAAAGGAGATACGATAATTGCAGATTATACCTTCAACTCTGAAGGTGTAAGTTCAGTAAGAGAGGTGATCTTTATAAAAAAAGGAGATGTATTAGCGGAAGGTTACGGCCCAGCAGAGGAAAAAAGTGGCAAAACTGTATTCACAGATAAGACAAAATTAAAATTTGATGATTATATAAAACTATCGCCAATTCCATGTAAATAACGTTTCGGAGCTTAAAAGGCTTCGAAACGCTCCCAAAATCCGTCTATCGGAAGTTTGGCAAATATATTTACAGGTTCTTTTTTAACCGGGTGCAGGAATTGTAATCTCCTGGCATGAAGACAAATGCTTCCTTTACGGCTGCCCCTTGGGTAGCCGTATTTGTTATCACCTACAATCGGGCAACCTAAAGTAGACAACTGCACACGGATCTGATGGGAACGGCCGGTAAGCGGATCTACCTCTATCAGGTAATAACCACCTAATTCACCAATTAAACGGTAGCTAAGCTCTGCTCGCTGGCTTCCCACAACTTCTTTCAGATGTGGTGTAACCACATTGGTCTTTGTATTTTTTACCAGCCAGTGTACCAGCGTTCCAGCAACATTAGCAGGTTTATTTCTTACTACTGCCCAATAGGTTTTCTTTACTTCGCGGTTTTTAAATACCGCATTCATCCGCTCAAGTGCCTTGCTGGTTTTAGCAAATAAAATTACACCACTTACCGGGCGGTCCAAACGATGTACCACACCAAGGAATGCACCACCAGGCTTATTATATGTTGCAGCAATATACTTCTTTACTTTTTCGTCTAATGGCTCATCGCCAGTTTCATCAATCTGTACAATATCACCTGAGCGCTTGTTGATTGCAATCAGGTGATTGTCTTCGTATAAAATGTCTTTTGCAGTTACCGGCATCTAGTATTGTTCTTTTTCATTTGGAAAGTCGTTTGCTTTCACATCGCGGATATATGATTTTGCAGCACCAAGGATTTCTTCATATAAATTTAAATACTGACGAAGGAACCTTGGCTTAAATCCTTTAGTTAAGCCAATCATATCATTAACCACCAGGACTTGTCCGTCGCAATGCGGACCAGCTCCTATTCCAATTATTGGGATATGGAGGCTTTCTGCTACTTCTTTTGCTAGTTTAGCGGGAATTTTTTCCAGTACAATTGCAAAACAACCCGCATCTTGCAAGGCCTGGGCATCAATCTTTAGTTTTTCGGCTTCAGCTTCATCTTTAGCCCTAACTGTGTAGGTGCCAAATTTATAGATAGATTGCGGTGTTAGGCCTAAGTGGCCCATCACAGGGATACCAGCAGTTATAATACGTTGTACGGATTCTATAATCTCTGTTCCGCCTTCTAATTTAATACCATGTGCACCGGATTCTTTCATAATCCTGATCGCTGAGTTGAGTGCTTCTTTTGAGTTTCCCTGATAAGAACCAAAAGGAAGATCAACGACTACGAAAGCACGTGTTGCCCCTCTTACTACGCCTTGTGCATGATAGATCATTTGATCTAAAGTGATGGGCAAAGTTGTCTCATGACCTGCCATAACATTTGAAGCCGAATCCCCAACTAATAAAACATCCAGTCCGGCATCATCCAGAACTGTAGCCATAGAATAATCATAAGCTGTTAACATAGATATTTTTTCGCCGCTCAGCTTCATCTCTTGCAGAATATGAGTAGTGATTCGTTTTACTTCTTTGTGTATAGACATTGATTTATGCTTTAAGCGAACAAAATTAGGGTATTCATTTGAGAAACTGGCGGCTTAACAAGGATTATATGAGCCAGGTATCCCAACATTTTAATCCTTTCAAAAAAAATATGGATTTAACTGTTCAAAAACCTATCTTTGTATCCCGAAATGAACGGGTTAGATAACACCATATTTGTTAATCGTAAAAGCGACAATAAACTCGCAAGTCTTCTTTCATTAATCCCTTTTTTAAACTTTTTTTCTCATTTTAAATACAATGACTAACTACACCAAGTTACCTGCGATCCTGTTATTGGCCGACGGCACCGTTTACTACGGTAAAGCTGCTGGAAAAATTGGTACTACTACAGGAGAGATTTGTTTCAACACAGGAATGACGGGTTATCAGGAAATTTTTACTGATCCTTCTTATTTCGGTCAGATCATGGTTACCACTAATGCCCACATCGGTAATTACGGTATCCATAAAGAAGAGATCGAATCAGATTCAATTAAAATTGCAGGTCTGGTTTGCAAAAACTACAGTATTGGTTATAGCCGGAAAGAAGCAAATGAGTCTATTCAGGATTATTTCCAGGATGAGAACATTGTAGGGATTTCTGATATCGATACCCGTGCACTAGTTCGTAAAATAAGGGACCAGGGAGCAATGAATGCGATCATTTCTTCAGAAATCACAGATATTGATGAGTTAAAAGCAAAATTAGCTGAAGTGCCTTCAATGGACGGATTAGAGTTATCTTCTCAGGTTTCTACAAAGGAGCCTTATTTCTATGGTTCTCCTGACGCTACTTATAAAGTTGCTGCATTGGATTTCGGTATTAAAAAGAACACTCTGCGTAATTTTGATGACAGGGATTTATACATCCAGGTTTACCCGGCGAAAACTTCTTTTGAAGAAATGCATAAATGGGGCGCTGATGCTTATTTTATCTCTAATGGCCCCGGCGATCCTGCTGCAATGCCTTATGCGATTGAAACTGTTAAAGAAATACTTGCTGCAGATAAACCATTATTCGGCATCTGCTTAGGGCACCAGTTACTTGCGCAAGCAAATGGTATTGGCACCATGAAAATGTTTAATGGACACAGGGGATTAAACCACCCGGTAAAAAATATCATTAAAGATCATTGTGAGGTTACTTCACAGAACCATGGTTTTGGAGTAATACCAGAGCAGGTTAGAAGTTCTGATAAAGTGGAGATCACGCATATCAACTTGAATGACCAGTCTATTGAAGGCATCCGTGTGAAAGGTAAAAAAGCATTCTCTGTGCAATACCACCCGGAATCTTCTCCTGGCCCGCATGATTCACGTTATTTATTTGATGATTTCGTGAGCGTGATTAAAGGTGAATTAGCCTGGTAATCAACATTTACCATACATAATCATCATATTATCGACATTTTTAAAAGGATTGACTAGTATCAATCCTTTTTTTATGAAACCCTTAGTACATTTATTGCATGGATAGAACCAATGCCATTATCAGTGTCCGTGATCTGGTGAAAAATTATGACGATTTTTCTGCAGTGAAAGGAATTAGTTTTGATGTTTATGAGAACGAGATCTTTGGCTTGCTCGGCCCTAATGGTGCAGGGAAAACAACAACCTTAGAGATTATCGAAACCTTGCGGGATAAAACTTCTGGCGAGATTACAGTTGATGGATTTTCTGTAGATCATGATGCGAACGAGATTAAACGTATCATCGGTGTGCAATTGCAGGCGGCTGGTTATTATCCCAATCTTAATCTGGTAGAGTTAATGGAGCTGTTTGCCGGACTTTACGGTGTGAATATCAAACCAATGGAGATGCTGGAAAAGGTAAATTTGCAGGATAAGGCAAAAGCAAAGTACAAAGCCCTTTCCGGCGGACAAAAACAGCGCTTTTCCATTGCCACTACTTTGCTTAATTCTCCAAAGATCATTTTTCTTGATGAGCCTACTACGGGGTTAGATCCGCAGGCACGACGTAATTTATGGGATTTAATCATTGATATCAGAAAGAACGGTACTACAGTAGTGATTACTACACATTACATGGATGAGGCAGAACAGCTATGTGACCGGGTTGCTTTTGTAGAACGTGGTGAAATTATTGCGCTGGATACGCCAGACAACCTGATCGACCAGTTACTGGCACGAGGGTTTGAGCGAAAAAAAGAAGTTAAAAAGGCCAATCTGGAAGATGTATTTATCAACCTTACTGGCAAAGAATGGCGTGAAGGTTAATTATGACATCAAAAATGAATAAACCATATAACCATACCAAAGCCACACTGGCATTGGCTAAAGCCAGTTTCCGATCGATTATGCGAAGCCCTTCTGCTGTCGTATTTACGCTTGCTTTTCCCCTCATTTTTATACTAGTATTCGGCTTTCTGGGCGGCGGCGGTATCAAGGTAGACCTTGCAGTTGCACCTGGATCTGACATGCAGAACCCGGTGATCAAAGCTTTAGAAGCCACGGCGGTAATCAGATTAGTAAAAAACGAAACTACCGCTGAAATTAACCAGCAATTAGAAAAAGGAACAATTGCCGGGGTGATAGATATACATAGAAATACACTTCCGCAGCCTGCTTACCTTGCTAATGTAAAATACACTTCTGCATCTATGGATAGGGGTAATATTCTTAAATCGATATTAAATAACCTGATGTATACTTTAAATGCAAAAGACTTGAAACCTTCTGTTGCACAAATCAGTGAAAGTACGGTACATGGAAGAACATACAGAACAATAGATTTCATTCTACCTGGCCAGCTTGGGTTCTCCCTATTAAGTACGGGTGTATTTGGAACTGCATTCGTATTCTTCAGTTTGAGACAAACGCTAGTAATTAAACGATTTTTTGCTACCCCGGTTAGAAGATCAAGCATTATCCTGGGTGAAGGAATTGCCCGTATTGGCTTTGCGCTGCTTGGTGCAGTTTTTATTATCCTCCTGGGTCACTTCTTTTTCCACTTTACACTCATACATGGGGTTATCACTGTCCTTAATATGCTGGTGTTATCAGTGATTGGATTGATTGTATTTATGGGATTTGGATTTGTAGTTTCGGGAATAGCGAAAAGTGAAAGTACCATCCCGCCGATCGCCAATATCATTACTTTGCCACAGTTTTTACTGTCCGGCACATTTTTTTCAATAGATAATTTCCCAACCTGGTTACAGCCGATCAGCAGGGCCCTACCTCTCACCTATTTGAACGATGCGATGAGAAAAGTGGCATTTGAAGGCGCTGGGCTGTGGGATGTGAAACAACAGATCTTAATTATGGTGATCTGGGGTATAGGAATATACGCGCTGGCGGTCAAGGTATTCAAGTGGGAATAATTTTTATAGGGTAATCCGTCCCTATAGTTTAAATTTTATTTTAACTTTGAATATCACCTTAGTAATTGTAATATTTACACTAAGGAATAAAACACTTAAAACAAATAAAATGAGTTTAATAATTGATGTTCATGCAAGGCAAATCCTCGATTCGAGAGGTAACCCTACTGTTGAAGTAGAAGTAATCACTGAAAATGGTCAAATGGGCCGTGCGGCTGTACCTTCTGGTGCAAGTACTGGTAAACACGAAGCTGTTGAACTTAGAGACGGGGACAAAAAAGTCTACATGGGCAAAGGTGTATTAAAGGCTGTTGAGAATGTGAACAAGAAAATTGCGAAAGAACTTCAGGGTATCGATGTTTTCGAACAAAATCTTATTGACAAAGCCATGATCGACCTTGACGGATCAGAAAACAAGGGTAATTTAGGTGCTAACGCAATCTTAGGTGTTTCTTTAGCGGTAGCTAAAGCAGCAGCAGCAGAAAGCAGACAACCATTATATCGTTACATTGGTGGTGTTAACGCAAATACATTACCTATCCCGATGATGAACATCTTAAACGGTGGGGCACACGCGGATAACAAGATCGACTTCCAGGAGTTTATGATTATGCCATTAGGTGCAAGCAGTTTCTCTGAAGCATTGCAAATGGGCACCCAGGTTTTTCACCACCTGAAAGATGTATTAAAGAAAAAAGGTTATTCTACTAACGTTGGGGATGAAGGCGGTTTTGCACCAAACATCGGATCTAACGTTGAAGCAATTGAAACTGTATTAACTGCGATTGAAACTGCTGGTTTTACTCCTGGTAAAGATATCTGGATCGCTATGGATGCTGCTGCATCTGAAATGTATGATTCAAAAACTAAAACTTACAATTTCCACAAATCTTCGGGCGAGAAGTTGAGCTCTGACGAAATGGTGAAATACTGGGTAGACTGGGCTAACAAATATCCTATCATCTCTATTGAAGATGGTTTAGATGAGGATGATTGGACTGCATGGGAAGCTTTAACTTTAGCTATTGGCAATAAAGTACAGTTAGTAGGTGATGATTTGTTTGTAACTAACGTAAAACGTTTACAACAAGGAATTGATAAAAGCATTGCTAACTCTATCCTGGTTAAAGTTAACCAAATTGGTTCACTGACCGAAACTATCAATGCAGTAACATTAGCACAAACTAATGGTTATACTTCTGTAATGAGCCACCGTTCTGGTGAAACTGAAGATACTACGATTGCTGATTTAGCTGTAGCATTAAACTGTGGACAGATTAAAACAGGTTCTGCCTCACGTTCTGACAGGATAGCAAAATATAACCAATTATTACGTATTGAAGAAGAATTAGGATCTGCTGCCCGTTTTATCGGTAAAGATTTCAAATTCATCAAAAAATAATAACTATCGCTTCCTATTCAGCAGGTTAAATTGTTGAAATGTGGAAAATAAGGCAATTGAAAACATCCGGAGTTTATGAACTTCGGATGTTTTCTTTTTTAAAGAGTAGCTGGCCAACAGGATTACTTTTCTATTTTTAAGATTTAATCATATACTGGTTTTATTTATATATTTGTCATTATGAACAGATTACTGGGAATCTTCAAGAATAAATACTTTCTCTCTGCTGCGGCTTTTGCAGTATGGATGTTATTCTTTGATAAAAATGATATGCTCTCCCAATATGAATACCGTACAGAAGTAAACAAACTGCAAGCTGAAAAGGATTTTTATGAATCTGAAACAGCCAAGGTGAAGAAAGATCTGAACGAATTAAACACCAATCTGAATACAGCTGAGAAATTTGCCAGAGAAAAATACTTCATGAAAAAGGATAATGAAGATGTTTTTGTAATCATTAAGGCAGCGCCGAAAGATTAATAACCAAATTTAGAAAGGTATAATTAATACTTTGCTAAATCAGCTTTCCACTACGATATATTTTGTAGCATAAACCACAATTAAGCTTTTGTTATTGCACAGCATTTCTTTTTCTTAAAAACCATTCGGTGCTAAGCAGAATCAGTAGCAAGAAACAGAGCCATTTGAAGTTAACCAGTGGTTCATACCGGCGATCTTCATAACTCAGCGTTTTCATATTTGGACTATTAGCAAGTTCATCTTTTATTTTTAATAATTGATTTGGGGCATATAACTTGCCATTGGTCTGATTAGAAAGCTGGTAAAGTAAATGATGATTTGCGATGGTTTGCTGAAATTCTGTATTCAATACGTTAATAAAAAAAGCCCCTTTAACCTGATATTTCTGTGCACCAAGTGTAGTGTTGGCAGTATATGTATAATTTCCAGAGGGTAAAAAACCCGCATTTAACTGGTAAGAAGATTCAAATCGGGTAAAAGTATAATGGTAAGATTTCCCTTTTTCGTCTCTCATTTCCAGGTTAACCTCTGGTGTATTGACCGGCTGATAACTATCATTGTATAACGTAGCATTCAACACTATTTGTTCATTCTCATCGAAAGTTTGTTTAGCTGGGTAAACTTTAAATTTACGTTTATCATCCTTAACAGACAGATACTGCACGATTTTGCTAATCAGATTATTAAAAACCGGACTGCCCGGACTATCATTGGCTTCTGATAATTTCCATTTCCAGATTCCTTCTCCAATGAGATATCCAGCTTTAACCCCATTATTATTCGTAAAAAACAGCTGGGGCTGATCTGTTGGCATTTTACCGGTGCGCTGATTAAACACAGATTGACTTAAGCCTGAGATGCGGACTTGTACAGATGGGGATTGTAAAGGATCAAACTGTACAATTGTTTTTCTGGAAACAGCATCGAGGTCAAATACTGAAAAGTTTTTACTGATGTCACTGTAAGTATACTTTAAATTACCACTGTTCCCAATAAAGCTTACAGACGATTGTACCTGGCGGAGCAGGCTCAAATTGCTTTGCGCTCCCAACACATACCATACAGGGACTTTAGCTGTTGTAATCTGATTAATAAATGATCTGGCATCCAATTGGGTGCCGGGCAATTGGTAAAGTATAATTAAAGCATATTTTTTAGGATCGATACGCTGTAAGTCTTCATTCATCACAACCGATACATCATTGTGTTTGTTCAGCCCTATGGAACTTTTTAATGCTGCAATATCGGGATGCGGGCCTGCAGATGCGATCAATATCTTTTGCCTGTCGTCAATTACTTCTATCAACACACGTTTAGAGTTATTTTGTACAGAAATTTCACTGTTCAGTGGTGCTAAAGAAATAATATATTGATGCTGTCCGAGTTTTGAAGCTTTAAGCCGCACAGGAATATTTTTAAAATATGAGTTCCCGTTTATTCGGACCTGCTCTTCGTGAACAGTTTTACCGTCTACAATTACAGTAAGCTTGCTTTGTTGACCATTACAAGCGTACGCTTGTACTTGTACATCTAAAGCGAACTCATTATCCAGGTAGACCAGGTCGTTACTGTTAACATTGGCGATTAGCAAATCCTTTTTGGGTATTGTATCTCCCAGAGCAATGGTGTAGACTGGTGCTTTCCAGTTCTCGATAGCCTCCGGACTTCCCCCTTTATTAAAGATACCGTCAGTAGCCAGTATTACCGCCCCAACGTTCCTGTTCATCAATTCATCAGTTAACTGTGAAGCCAATGCTGCAGCATTGGTGAGCTTATCTTTATAACTAAAATGGAGCCCGCTGCGGACCATATCACCAAAGCTATAGGTTCTTACATCATATCGATCAGAAAGCACCTTAGAAAGCTGCTGAAGATCTTCCTGATATTTTTTTTGATTAAAACCTGCAGTCATAAAAGTACCAGCAGATTGCGAATTGTCTTGTGCGATTATGACGATTGGCTTTTCGAGTGTGTAGCTAATCAGGTTTACTAAAGGAGCAAACAATAGCCATAGTATCAGTGTAACAGTAATCGTTCTGATTACCGCCAGTACTGCTCTCAGTGGCCTGCTTAGGGAAGCTGTTTTACCATATAGCAACCATGCAAAAAGCAGCCCGCAGAACAGACATCCCAGGAGTGCAAAAAAAGAATAAATATTGAATGAATTGCCCATTGTTTAAAAGTAAAGATGCTAAATTTTTAAAAACTACAGCATGCTTTCTTATTGACAGCAAAACTTTAATACTATAAAAAACGCCGGAAAAATGAATTTCCAGCGCTATATTATTAATAATAGAATTGATATTATAACATTCCACCGCAAACAGACAATACCTGCCCTGTTACGTAAGCACTCATGTCTGACGCTAAGAAGACACAAACATTAGCTACATCCTCAGGTTCACCAGCTCTTTTCAAAGGAATACCTTCTTCCCAGCCTTTAACCACTTTAGGGTCTAAGACCTCGGTCATTTCTGTGCGGATAAATCCTGGTGCAACTACATTGGTACGTATATTTCTAGATCCAAGCTCTTTAGCTACAGATTTAGAAAAACCGATAATACCTGCTTTAGAAGCTGCATAATTTGCTTGTCCTGCATTTCCTTGTACACCCACTACCGAACTCAAATTGATAAATGAACCTTTACGGTTTTTCATCATAATTTTTGAAGCAGCTTTAGTTACGTTAAATACTGATTTAAGATTTACGTTGATTACATCATCCCAGTTTTCTTCGCTCATACGCATCAATAAACCGTCTTTGGTGATTCCTGCATTATTTACTACAATATCAAGTGTACCAAAATCAGCCACAATAGCTGCAATTAGCTTTTCAGCTTCATCAAATTTCGAAGCATCAGAACGGTAACCTTTAATTTTTGTTCCATATTGCTGTAATTCTTGTTCTAAGGCCTCTCCTTTTTCTACCGAAGACAAGTAAGTGAATGCAACATTAGCGCCTTGTTCTGCAAATTTTTCGGCTATTTTACGCCCTATTCCTTTTGAAGCACCAGTAACTAATGCCGTTTTTCCTTCTAATAGTTTCATTTATTTTTTGTTTTCAATTCAGATGGAGCCTTTAATGATTATTTTAATCATGCCGGTTTCATTGGTTATTATTATATGATTAATGAACTTGTGTAAAATCAATATGAAAAATTACACATTGTTCGTTTAATATTTGTTTTGCTATCGTTATACTGCTGGTTCCTGCTGGCTTAAGCAGTGGAAACTACCTAATCCCCAAATAATATCTGTAGAGTCTATACCAATCACCTTTCTGTCTGGGAAAACATCTTGTATAATATCAAGTGCTTTCTGATCATTTACATCCCTGAAAGTTGGAACAATAACCGCAGCATTTGCAATATAGAAATTTGCATAAGAAGCAGGTAACCTGGTATCTTCATGAATCACTGGCGAAGGCATTGGTAGTTCGATAATATTCAAAGGCATACCATTGAATAAACGCATTGCTTTTAGCTCTTCCAGATTTTCCTTTAGCAGAATATAATTCTCATCCAATGGATTTGATTCAATCACCGTTAAAACAGTATTAGGATTAACGAAACGAGTGATATCATCAATATGACCATCTGTATCATCACCAACAATACCATCCCCTACCCAAAGTACCTGTAGTGCGCCATAACATTCTTTCAAGTATTCTTCAATCTGATCCTGACTTAGGTGCGGGTTTCTGTTTTCATTTAAAAGACAGGCGCGGGATGTTAAAATAGTTCCTGCACCATTAAATTCAACGGAGCCACCTTCCATTACAATACCAGGATTAAATACCGGCAAGTTAAAATGATCGCCAATCCTGGTCGGAATTACATCATCCAGTTCATATGGAGGGTATTTGTTGCCCCAGGCATTATAGTCCCAATCTACCACTACCTTTTTTTGGTCCGAAGCCGGATTAATCAGGAATGCAGGACCATGATCACGGCACCAGGCATCATTACTTGGGTTAAAATAAAACTCAATCTGCTCCAGATCTGCACCTGCCTCTTGCAACTTTGAAATTGCAAAAGCCTTGGTTGCTTCGTCATTTACATTGATTCTTACCTTCTCTCCAGTAGCTACAATTTTAATAAACTCACAATAAGGAGCGTAAATTGTCTCAATTTTACCCGGCCATGAGGCCTCTTTATGTGGCCATGTTAACCATGTTGCCTCATGTTTCTCCCATTCTGCCGGAAAGCGATAGCCGGCTCTCCTTGGCGAATTATCAAATAGACTCGTCATCTATATATCTTTTGGTGATTTGTGCATAACTATCAATTCTTCTGTCACGTAAAAACGGCCAGTGTGTTCTGTAACTATCAGATTTTGAGAGATCAAGCTCAACTACTTTCAACTCTTCCTGGTTGTGTGAGGCCTGATACAGCAGTGATCCAAACGGATTAGATACAAAAGATCCTCCCCAAAAAGAAACCCCAGCTTCTTCACCTACGCGGTTGATGCTCACCACAGGTACCCCGTTTGCGATTGCATGTGACCGCTGAATAGTCTGCCATGCATTGTATTGCTCTGTATTGGTACCTTCATCCTGGGTAGTAGCCCAACCTATAGCAGTTGGATATACTAAGAAATCTGCACCCATTAATGCCGTTAAGCGTGCAGCTTCGGGATACCATTGGTCCCAGCAGATCAGTACGCCTATTTTAGCATATTTAGTTTTAAATACTTTATAACCTAAATCACCAGGAGTGAAATAGAATTTTTCATAAAACCCAGGATCGTCAGGAATATGCATTTTACGGTATTTACCTAAATAGGTGCCATCAGCATCTAATACAGCAGTTGTGTTATGGTATAATCCTTCTGCACGTTTTTCGAACAGGGAAGCTACGATCACTACATTCAGTTCTGCTGCTACAGCCGACAAAACATCGGTTGACGGACCAGGAATAGTTTCTGCTAGTTTGAAGTTGTCATAATCTTCTACATCGCAAAAATAAAGTGAAGTAAAAAGCTCCTGCAGGCAAACTACCTGGGCACCCTGAGCCGCAATTTCGCGGATCTTTACAATTGCTTTATCTAAGTTCTCTTGTTTGTTACTGGTACAGCTCATCTGCACCAATCCAACTTGTACTTTAGCCATTCTATAAAATTTGTGGGACAAAGTTAACAGAAAAAAAATTCTGTAACTGATTATTGTGAAATGGATGCATCATTGATACTATCTCTATATTCCTGCTGTAGCTCAAACAAGCATTTGGCACAAAGGCAGCTTTCATAATTCTCGCTGATGTACTGCACTTCGTTCAGATCAAGATGCACTACACTGCATTGGCATTTGGTGTAAGAATTAGCCTTACACTCAATAGGCGCGCCGCAGCGTTCGCAAGGAATGATCTCATGTTTGGCCATTGTTTGAATTTTGGTATTAAACAACAAAAGTACGGTAAAATGAATTACCGTACTTTATACTCTTAATTTTATGAGATTTAGATTATCCTGAGCAACTGATACAGCCTTCTTCCATAGTACAACTAGGGCCATCAGTAATTTCTTCTACTACCTGCTCAATATGTTCAGGGATTACTGGTTCCAGATTTTTACCCGCCTGGTTCTCTACAGTAAACTTCACTGCTTGTGAAGCTGCCTGGGTACGCAGGTAATACATTCCTGTTTTTAAACCTTTCTTCCATGCATAAAAGTGCATAGATGTCAGCTTAGAAGTATTTGGTGCATTGATAAACAAGTTCAGTGATTGCGACTGGCAAATATAAGCACCACGATCGGCTGCCATATCAATGATACTACGCATTTTTATTTCCCAAACTGTTTTGTATAATTCTTTGATGTAATCAGGTATTTCAGGGATATCCTGGATAGAGCCATTCGCTAAAATGATCCTGTCCTTCATTGCAGGTGTCCACAAACCTAGTGCAACCAAGTCTTTCAGTAAGTGTTTATTTACTACAACAAACTCTCCGCTCAATACACGTCTGGTATATATATTTGAAGTATAAGGCTCAAAGCATTCGTTGTTACCTAAAATCTGCGATGTTGAAGCAGTAGGCATCGGTGCAACCAGTAATGAGTTACGGACACCATCTTTAACTACTTTAGTACGTAAAGTTTCCCAATCCCAACGGTTACTAGAAGGAGTTACGTTCCAAAGATCGAACTGGAATTTTCCTTCAGACAAAGGAGAGCCTTTAAAGGTTTCATAAGCACCGTCCTTAACAGCAAGATCATGAGAAGCAGTCATTGCTGCAAAGTAAATCGTTTCAAAAATCTCTTTGTTCAATTCTTTTGCACCATCACTTTCAAAAGGTAAGCGCATTAAAATAAAAGCATCCGCTAATCCCTGTACACCTAAACCAACCGGTCTATGGCGCATATTAGAATATCTGGCCTCTTCGATAGGGTAATAATTGTAGTCGATTACTTTATTAAGGTTTAGAGTAGCCTGATAAGTTACTTCATATAACTTTTGGTGATCAAACTCTCCGTTAACGACAAATCTTGGTAAAGCAAGAGACGCTAAATTACATACCGCAACTTCGTCTTTAGAGCTATATTCTATAATCTCTGTACACAAGTTAGAACTTTTGATTGTTCCTAAATTCTGCTGGTTTGATTTACCATTTGCGGCATCTTTGTACAATAAATAAGGGGTGCCAGTTTCAATTTGTGAATCTAAAATAGCAAACCATAATTCTTGTGCTTTAATAGTTTTACGGGCACGACCTTCTTTTTCATAACGCTCATATAAAGCATTAAATTCCGGTCCCCAGCAATCAGATAATCCTGGTGCTTCATCCGGACTAAACAGGCTCCATTCGCCATTATCTTCTACACGCTGCATAAATAGATCAGAGATCCATAAAGCATAGAATAAATCACGTGCACGCATTTCTTCTTTACCGTGGTTTTTACGCAAATCAAGAAAAGCGAAAACATCGGCATGCCAAGGCTCTAAATAAATAGCAAAAGCACCTTTACGCTTACCCCCACCCTGATCTACATAACGTGCAGTATCATTAAATACTTTTAACATTGGTACGATACCATTACTTGTACCATTAGTACCACTGATATAAGCACCTGTAGCCCTTACATTGTGAATACTTAATCCAATACCACCTGCACTTTGTGAGATCTTAGCAGTTTGTTTCAGTGTATCATAAATTCCTTCGATACTATCATCTTGCATAGTCAGCAAAAAGCAAGAAGACATTTGAGGTTTTGGAGTTCCTGCGTTAAACAACGTAGGTGTACCATGTGTAAACCAACGCTCACTCATTAAGTTGTATGAGGCAATTACACTATCAATATCGCTTTTGTGAATACCAACAGCCACGCGCATGTACAAATGCTGCGGACGTTCAACGATGATACCGTTTACTTTTAATAAGTATGATTTTTCTAAAGTTTTAAATCCAAAATAATCGAATCCGAAATCTCTGTCATATATGATAGTACTGTCTAATAGATCAGCATTTTCTTTAATTACTTCCCAAACGTCATCAGCAATTAAAGAAGCTGATTTTCCAGTTTTAGGATCCACATAGGTATAAAGCATTTCCATTGTTTTTGAAAATGACTTAATTGTATTTTTATGCAGATTAGAAACTGCTATTCTTGAAGCTAGCAAGGCATAGTCAGGATGCTTTGTGGTTAAAGAGGCAGCAGTCTCGGCAGCAAGGTTATCTAATTCTGATGTGGTTACTCCATCAAATAACCCCTCAATAACTTTTTTGGCTACATCAATAGGATCAACCAATTCTGCGTTAAAGCCATAACATAGCTTTTCAATGCGGGCAGTGATCTTATCAAACCGAACCGCTTCTTTGCGGCCATCTCTTTTTTCTACAAACATATTTCTTAGGTTTTTGTATTGCTTATTCAGTGCTGTTCAATGCAACGCCCAACATCGGCAACAGTTATATTCTTTTATTAAATTAACACTTTCTAAATTGGCAGTTATCAGTGTTAAAAATCATCATCAAGAGAAAACGCCGAAGCTTTATCTTCTGATGAGGTAAGTACACCGCTTTTCTGATAATCACCAACACGTTTTTCAAAGAAGTTGGTTTTTCCCTGCAAGGAAATCATCTCCATGAAATCAAATGGATTAGTAGCGTTATATATTTTATCGTAACCTAACTCTGATGACCATCTATCTGCAACAAATTCAATGTACTGGGACATCAGTTTTGCGTTCATACCGATCAATGCTACAGGTAAGGCATCCGTAACGAATTCTTTTTCAATCTCTACAGCATCTTTAATGATGCCATGTACCGCTTCCTGGGTAAGTTTGTTTTCGAGCATTTTGTAAAGCAAACAAGCAAATTCACAATGCATGCCTTCATCACGGGAAATTAGCTCATTGCTGAAAGTTAAGCCTGGCATTAAACCACGTTTCTTTAACCAGAATATAGAGCAAAAACTTCCACTGAAAAAAATACCTTCTACAGCTGCAAAGGCAACCAAACGTTCGGCAAAGTTACCTCCGTCTATCCAGCGCAATGCCCATTCAGCTTTTCTTTTTACACAAGGTACAGTTTCTATTGCATGGAATAATCTGTCTTTCTCTGCTTCATCTTTAATATAAGTATCAATTAACAAAGCATAAGTTTCAGAGTGGATGTTTTCCATCATAATCTGAAAACCATAAAAACAACGGGCTTCGGGCAATTGCACCTCGCTCATGAAGTTTACAGCAAGATTCTCGTTTACGATACCATCACTTGCAGAGAAAAAAGCCAGGATATGTGAAATGAAGTGACGTTCACCGTCGTTCAAATTATCCCAGTGCTTTTGATCGTCAGAAAGATCTATCTCCTCCGCAGTCCAAAAACTAGCTTCGCTTTTTTTATACATTTCCCAAATTGCCGGGTACTTGATCGGCAAAAGTACAAAGCGGTCTTTGTTCTCTTTCAGTAATACTTCTTCTTCCATGGGTATATTTTAATGATGTCTCAATTTATAAATAACATGAAACCTGACATATCCAATGAGCTAACACCTGGCTGTTATTTAAATCAAAAGCTTGAAATAAAAAGAAGTAATATTTAAAAGTAAACAATTAAATATTAAACTCTTAACCGACATTTTATAGCTGTTCCTGCGCAGATTTCTGTTAAAACAAATATAAACTTTGAGGCTTTTAAACGTTAACAATAGTTGTTAACAAGCGAGTGTAGTTATCCACACTCAGGGAATAATATTACACACAATTTACTTTAGAAAGTTGTTTTTGATTTATTGCGGCATTCTAAAATCCATAAAAAAAGTGTGGATAACATTTTAAATGCTGACTTTAATTATGGGAAATTCAATCTTTTTATTTAGCTGCTAAGATCGTAACTGATGGTTACTTTTGATTGTCCTTTTTTATAAAAACCAAGCTCTTTGGCTGCGCTTTCTGATACATCAATAATATATCTTTTACCATATGGGCCCCGGTCATTGATTTCTACTTCTACTGATTTACCGTTAGCAATATTTGTTACGGTAACGATGGTTCCAAAGGGAAGGGTTAGGTGAGCAGCAGTTAATCTTTTACCTCTATATTTTGCACCACTAGTAGTTCTTTTCCCTTCAAATCTTTTGTGATAATAAGTTGCTAACCCAGTTTTTAAACGAATAGCACTGTCTAAACTTAAACTATCCTGCTGTGCATCTACTTGAAAAAAGATGAACAAACTCAATAAAAGCAAACAATATTTCATATTTAATTTTGTTGGTGAACTGCCAAATGTAAATAAAAAAACCCGATCGAACCAAACAAAAAATGCCCAACGAGCTGATCGTCGGGCATTTATGCTATTTAAGGGTCTTTAGACCCTATTTATCAGGAACAAAATTCATTGAAATAGAGTTCACACAGTTACGTGTACTTTTAGCTGTAAAACCCTCTCCAAAAAACACATGTCCTAAATGTGCTTTGCAATTTGCACACACAATTTCGGTACGTGAACCATCGGCATCAGGGATTCTTAAAACGGCACCTTTAATTTCATCATCAAAACTCGGCCAGCCGCATTCTGATTCAAATTTAGATTCTGACCGATAAAGCGAAGCATTACAACGCTTACAGGTGTAAGTTCCTTTTGCGGTGTTGTTCAACAATTTTCCGGTTCCCGGATACTCCGTTCCTTTACGCACAATTACGTCTTCTTCTTCTTTCGTTAATTTATTCCATCCCATTTTGCTGGTAGTTTTGTTAGCCACTTCTTTATCTTGTTTCTGTGCACAGGCCATCAGACTGGTCATCAGTACAAGGCCCATCAGTATTATCGACTTATTGATCATCTTCTCCATAGATTTATATACGCTTAACGCTGTGTCACGGTTTTTAGCATAAGAATAATTTAAGTTGACAAGCGGGTGATCGATTGGCAAAAAAAAGAGGTTCAAACAAATTTGAACCTCTTTATATATACTGTTAAGAAAAATTATTTTTTCAATAATTCTGCCATAGCTTCACCAATTTCTGCAGGACTTTCTACAACGCGGATTCCGCATTCTGCCATAATTTTCATTTTTGCAGCAGCAGTATCTTCAGCACCACCAACGATAGCACCAGCGTGACCCATTTTACGGCCTGCAGGAGCAGTCTGACCAGCGATAAATCCTACAACAGGCTTAGTACCGTGTTCTTTGATCCAAAGCGCAGCTTCAGCTTCCATACCACCACCAATTTCACCAATCATGATGATACCTTCAGTTTCAGGATCGTTCATTAAAAGCTCAACAGCTTCTTTAGTAGTTGTCCCGATAATAGGGTCCCCACCAATACCAATAGCAGTAGTGATACCTAAACCAGCTTTAACAACCTGATCAACTGCTTCGTAAGTAAGTGTACCCGATTTAGATACTACACCAACTGTTCCTTTTTTGAAAATAAAACCTGGCATAATACCAATTTTAGCTTCATCAGCGGTGATTACTCCCGGACAGTTCGGACCGATTAAACGGCAATCCTTGTCAGCAATATATTCTTTTACCTGAATCATATCCTTAGTCGGAATACCCTCAGTTATACATACAATAACTTTAATTCCAGCCTCTGCAGCTTCCATTATAGCATCTGCAGCGAATGCAGGTGGAACAAAGATGATAGATACATTAGCACCAGCCTGATCAACCGCATCTTTAACCGTATTAAAAACCGGTCTGTCTAAATGAGTTTGTCCGCCTTTACCAGGAGTTACCCCGCCAACTACGTCAGTTCCGTATTCTATCATTTGCGAAGCATGGTAAGTACCTTCATTTCCGGTAAAACCTTGTACAATTACTTTTGAATCTTTATTTACTAAAACACTCATGTATCTATTTTTTTTATGCAAATCTAAGATTATTGAATGGAATGCCAAATGCAATTTCAACAATAATGAAAAGATCTTGGTAACTGTTACTTAGCGATCCCTACAGAATTAAACTGAAGGTCATACAGACGCTTATAATACCCATCTATCTTTAATAGTTCCTGATGGTTGCCAATCTCTTTAATCTCCCCTTTATCCAATACAATGATTTGATCTGCCTTCTGAATAGTTGACAGCCGATGGGCGATAACAATTGAAGTACGCCCCTTCATCAATTTGTCTATGGCAGTCTGGATCAGCATCTCGGTTTCGGTATCTACGGATGATGTAGCTTCATCGAGAACAAGAATTGATGGATTATAGACCAGTGCTCTTATAAAAGAGATCAGCTGTGCCTGCCCGGCCGACAAAGTCGCGCCTCTTTCCATTACATTATACTGATATCCGCCAGGCAGCCGCTCAATAAAATCGTGCGCGCCAACTTTTTGAGCAGCATCGACCACTTCTGCCATAGTGATCTTCGGATTATTGAGCGTAATATTATTAAAAATAGTATCAGAGAATAAAAATACATCCTGCAAGACTGTAGCAATATTGCTTCTCAGGTAGTTCAATTCATAATCGTCAATATTTACACCATCAACCTTAATCGTACCCTTCTGTATTTCATAAAAGCGATTAAGAATATTGATGGTCGAAGATTTTCCTGCACCTGTAGCACCGACCATAGCAATTGTTTGTCCCGCTTTCACTTTAAATGAAAGATCTTTTAAGACGTAATTATCATCATTATAGGCAAACCACACTTTATCAAAAGATATTTCACCTTTCATTTTGCCGGGAGCAAAAGTCCCTTTATTCACAGTTAGCTCATCAGTATCAAGCACCTTAAAAACCCTTTCTGCACCAACCATCCCCATTTGCAGGGTGTTAAACTTATCTGCCAGTTCACGTATTGGTTTAAACAGCATACTGATATACAAGATAAATTCTGCTATGGTACCTGGAGTAACATCAAGTGGTTTGGCTAAAATGCTTTTTGCACCATACCAAACCAGCAGCCCTAACGACATGGCAGATATCACCTCTACTACAGGAAAAAATATCGAATAATACCAGTTAGAACGAATATTTGCATCCCGGTAACGCTGATTAATTTTTTTAAACTTTCGGTATTCCTGTTCTTCCCTCGCAAAATACTGGATGATCGAAATTCCGGTTATATGCTCCTGCAGATAAGTATTAAGATTAGAAACCTCTGTTCGTATTTCCTGAAAAGCAGATTTGATAGACCGCTGAAACACAGATGTAGCCATTACCAGTAGCGGGATAGGCAGCAACACAACGATAGTCAGCTGCCAGTCGGCATAAAACATAACACCTATAATAGCAATCACCTGCAAGATATCGCCAATAATCACAATTAAACCTTCTGAAAAGATATCAGAGATAGTTTCAAGATCTGAAACCGTGCGCGTAATCAGCTGTCCGATCGGTGTTTTATCAAAATATTTTAAACGCAGTTTTGTGATATGGTTAAACACATTAATACGTAAGTCGCGGATGGCAGATTGACCAAGCGTATTAGTTAATAAAGTGTGGCTGTATTGAATTACACTCTGCAGCACCAACATGACCAGCATTACAATAGTCATCATTAATAAACCATTGTAATGCCCTTTAAGGATATAATTATCGAGCGTATATTTAATCAGAAACGGTCTTACAGGGGCAACTAGTGCTAAAAGAATAGTTAGTACGACCGACCAGATGAAAATTCTCCGGTAAGGCTTAACATATTGAAAAATCCTCTTCAGTAAACTTATATTAAATGCATCACCTGTAATTTTAGACATAATTTAAGGAACAAAAGGGTAAACGACACTAACCAGGTAAAGTCCGCATGCAGGTACCGACTGACCCGCATTGCTACGATTTTTACTAGCAATAATTTCTGCAAATTCTTTCATCCCGATCTCCTTTCTGCCAACCAACACCAAAGTACCCACCACAGCACGCACCATGTTTCTTAGAAAACGGTCGGCCGAAATCGTAAAGACCAGTCCGTCCTCCACCTCTTTAAAATAAGCCGCTGTAATTCTGCAATTGTTCGTACCTGTATTTGTATTAGACTTACTAAAACTTGTAAAATCAGTATAGTTTAGCAAAGTGGCTGCCGCAGCATTCATTGCTGCCACATCCAGATTTGCCTTATACAACCACGAACGGTTAAGTTTAAAAGGATCTTTATGGAAATGGAAATGGTATTCATAAGACCTGCCCGTAGCGTGGAACCTGGCATGGGCGTCATCCGTAACTTTAAAAATCCTTTTAACAGCAATAGGGTATGGCAATAATGCATTTACACCACCAACAGCATTTGAAGCCCCTTCTTCGGTAACATCTAAAAGATCCATATGTGCAAAAAACTCTTTTGCGTGTACACCAGTATCCGTCCTCCCGCAGCCTAATGTAAGCACCGGCTGTCTGAAAAATACAGACAATGCCCTATCCAGTTTTTGCTGAACAGTTACCGCATTAGGCTGTATCTGCCATCCATGATAAGCAGTACCATCATAGGCTAATTCTATAAAAAAACGTTGCGTGTCCAATTGGCTGCAAAAATACTTTTTTCCGCTTAACAAGACAGCCGTTTGACGCTCTTTTAATATATTTGTTGGAAATTATTAAATTGATATGATACAACGGGTACAATCTATATGGCTTTTTCTTGCTAGCCTGACACTATTTTTATTACTAATCTTACCAATATTGACCAAACAGGTTGCTGGTGGTGAGCTTTGGCTGCAGGTGGGCGGGGTTTATCAGCATACAGATACTATTGTTAAGCAAATAGAAACCTATTCGGGACTTTTCGGGCTGACTATATTTACAGGTATAGTTTGTCTTTATAATATTTTCAATTTCAGAAACCGGACTTTGCAGAAAAGGATTGTACTACTGGCAATATTTTTAATTTTGGTTATATCCGGTTGCCTTGCTGGATACGCATGGAAGATTACAGACGGAATGCAAAGCGGATCTGTTGGTATTGGTGCAGCCTTACCAGTGCTTACTTTAATTTTTTGTGCATTGGCTTTCAGAGGTATCCGCAAAGATGAGCAGCTGATCCGGTCGGCTGACAGGCTGAGATAATGTATTATTTTATTATTTAGTTATGTACCAAACAAATACCGAAAAATAAGCGTACCTTTGCGGCTTAATAAATAAAGTTATAATGATAAACCCATTTAAATTATTGGGGATAAGTGATGACGTTGTTAATGCCGTAAAGGATTTAGGTTTCGAAAATCCAACACCTATTCAGGAGCAAGCTATTCCTGTGCTGTTAGAGGGCAATAATGACTTTGTTGGTTTGGCCCAAACAGGAACAGGAAAAACAGCAGCATTTGGTTTGCCGCTAATTGAACTGATCGACTTCAGTACAAAAAAGCCTCAGGCATTAATTCTATGCCCTACAAGAGAGCTTTGCTTGCAGATTGCCAGCGACATCAAAAATTACTCAAAAAACACGCCTGGTGCTAGTGTAGTTGCCGTTTACGGTGGCGCAAACATTATGCAGCAATTGCGTGAAATCAGAAACGGTGTACAAGTTGTTGTTGCAACACCGGGTCGTATGTTAGACATTATCGGCCGTAAGGCTATAGATTTCAGTAATGTGAAATATGTAGTACTTGACGAAGCTGACGAAATGCTTAACATGGGCTTCCAGGAAGACATTAATGATATTTTGTCTACTACTCCTGACGACAAAAAAACATGGTTATTTTCGGCTACTATGCCTCCAGAGGTTAGAAGAATAGCTAAAAATTACATGGACAACCCTACTGAGTTGACCATGGGCACCAAAAATACAGGTAACGTAAATATTGAGCATGAGTACTATGTAGTACGTGCCAGAGATAAATATGCTGCCTTAAAACGTATTGTAGATTTCAACCCAGAAATTTTCGCAGTAGTTTTCTGTAAAACCAAAATGGATACACAGGATGTTGCTGAGAACCTAATTAAGGATGGTTACAATGCTGATGCACTGCACGGTGATTTATCACAACAACAGCGCGATAAAGTAATGCAGCGTTTCCGTGACCGTAACATGCAGTTGTTAATTGCAACAGATGTTGCTGCACGTGGTATCGATGTAAACAATGTTACACACGTTGTAAATTACTCTTTACCTGATGAAATTGAAAGTTATACCCACCGTAGCGGTCGTACTGGCCGTGCTGGTAAATCGGGTATCTCTATCTGTATCATCAATTCTAAAGAAATTGGTAAAATCCGTCAGATCGAAAGAATCATTGGTAAACAATTCACTAAAGCTGAATTGCCTACAGGATTTGACGTTTGCGAAAAACAGCTTTTCTCTTTAGTTCACAAAGTGCATAATGTTGAAGTAAATGACAGTCAGATTGACCAGTACATTCCACGGATCATGGATGAGTTTGCTGAATTAACTAAAGAAGATGTAATCAAACGTTTTGCATCTTTAGAGTTTAACCGCTTCTTAGAATATTATAAAAATGCTCCTGATCTGAATGCTTCTGCAACAGATGAGCGTGGTGAACGCGGAGAACGTGGTGCTAGAAATGAAAGAAACAGTGATTATACCCGTTTGTTTATCAACTTAGGTTCGGTAGATGAATTTACAAGAGGTGACTTATTATCTTTTGTTTGTAACAACGGTAAAATCAGTGGTAAAAACATTGGCAAAATTGACCTTAAAGGTGTTTATTCATTCTTTGAAGTTGAAAATGCAAGTGTTGACACCTTGTTCAGCAACTTTAAAGACATCCAGTTTAACAACCGTGGTGTAAGAATCGAAAAATCTGGTGACGCACCTGAAGGTGGTGGCGGCAGAGGCGGCGAAAGAAGAAGCTACAGTGGTGGTGGTGGTGAACGTAAAAGTTATGGCGGTGGAGAGCGTAAGAGCTACGGTGGTGGTGACAGAAGAAGTTCTGGCGGCGGTGGTAGACGTGAAGGTGGAAACAGCGGTAGCGGTGGATTCAGAGATTTCTCTGGTAAACCACGTGAAGGTGGAAGCGCAGCAGGCGGAAGAAGTTCTGGCGGCAGCGGAGAAAGAAGACGCAGATCTTAATATCAACACATACAATGAGAAGGGCCCGAATATTCGGGCCTTTTTTTGTTTTATGCTTTTTGTACTAAATATAGAATTGATACAAAAAGCATAATTTACTAATAGCCTAACCCGGTATCATTACCTCTCGGATCAGCCCCTGTTTCCAATTCCCCATTTGGGTTTACCAAGATAGCATCTACCCTGCCCATTGATCCTCTTTCCAATATTTTATATCCTCTGGCTTGTAATTTTTCTCTTATATCACTACTTATCGCCCCTTTTTCTACTGACACTTCATCAGGCAGCCATTGATGGTGAAACCGCGGTGCTGCTACAGCAGACTGCATATCTTTTTTGAAGGCAATCACATTGAGTATGGTTTGGAAGACCGATGTAATAATAGTAGAACCACCCGGCGTACCTACAACCATGAACAACTTACCTTCCTGCTCTACAATAGTAGGCGTCATAGAGCTTAACATTCTTTTTCCCGGAACTATTGAATTTGCTTCTCCACCCACAAGCCCATACATATTTGGAGCACCTGGTTTTACAGAAAAATCGTCCATTTCATTGTTTAAAATAAAACCAGCCCCCTCTACTACCACAAGTGAACCATAAGAACCATTTAAAGTTGTGGTAGCCGAAACTGCATTGCCTTTACTATCTACAATTGAATAATGGGTAGTTTGCTCACTTTCGTAATTGGGCAATGTGCCGGGGTTAATCTCAGCACTTGGCGTGGCTTTTTCAAAGCTCATATTACCCATTCTCGAATTGATATAGCCAGAATCTAACAACAAGGGTTGCGGCACCTTAAAAAAATCAGGGTCCCCCAAATACTTTGCCCGGTCTGCATAAGCCCTGCGTTCAACTTCTACCATTAGCTGTACAGTAGAATCCTGCTGAAACCCCCATTTATCCAATGGATAGGCCGAAGCCTGCTGTAACATCGTTAAAAGTGCTATACCTCCACTTGATGGCGGTGGCATAGATATCACATTAAAGTTTTTATATATACCAGAAACCGGCTTTCTCCATACAGCTTGGTATTCTTTTAAGTCTGATCCAGTAATTACGCCCTGGGTATGTTCCATAGAACGTACAATGGCAGCTGCTATTGATCCTTCATAAAATCCGGCTCTTCCTTTATCACGGATCAATTTTAACGTATTTGCCAGTTCAGGTTGAATGAGCAGATCGCCTGCCAGCCATGGTGTCTCTTTAACAAACGCAGTTGGTTTTCTATTATACTTTTTAAAGCCGGCTTTGTAGCTATTTAATTCTGAGGCTTGCTGGGCTGTGATCGGGAAGCCCTTTTCTGCAAGCGTTATTGCAGGCTGAATATCCTTTTTCCAACTTAGTTTACCATATTTATCATGTGCTTTGGCCATTCCTGCTACTGTACCAGGAATCCCTGACGCTAATGCTCCTAACAAACTTTTTTGCTTTATAGGGTTTCCTTTATCATCAAGATACATATCACGTGATGCTTTTCCTGGGGCTTTTTCCCGATAGTCCAATGCGTCTGTCTCTCCCCTGCTATTGCGGTAAACCAAAAATCCCCCTCCTCCAATATTACCGGCGTTCGGATAAACAACGGCCAGGGCAAATTGAACTGCGATCGCAGCATCAACAGCATTCCCTCCCCTTTTTAAAACAGATACACCAACTTTAGCAGCTTCAGGATGTGCACAAACCACTGCCGCATGTTTAAATTTTTGAACTTCCTGAGCAAACGTTACTAAACTGAGTAACGAAATAGAAAGCAAACCAATTACGGGTTTTAATAAATATTTTTTTGCTGTCATAGTTATAGGTCAATTCCAGACCCGAATTGTCGATTGCTATTAATCGGTCTGCAAAAATAAAATTACTTGATTTATACGGTTATTAAAAGAATTATGGAATGATAAAAATTGATTTTAGCAATTTATAGAAAAATGCAGGGCATAAAAAAATCCGGATTGTTTAATCCGGATTTATAATCGATAAATCAGTCTCATAACTGAGCCTTTTATTATTTATCTACAGGCTTGTTTCTTATTTGTGAAGCTTTTAGATATACTTTACCGCCTTTTTTATTTACATAATATTTACGGTTCTTTCCATCAATATAAACATCTGTTCCATCGGGAGCAATTTTACCTTTATAAGTTTTGTCACCTACCTTCGAAACACCTTTTACAGCAACTTCAGCCGTTTTGTGGCCTACATTGGTTGCAGTTTTATCAATGGTCTGCCCAACTGTTTTTTTCTTTTCCTGTGCTTGTGCAGCTAAAGAAACACTACATGCTAATGCTAGGGTCAATAAACCCAATAAATACTTCTTTTTCATTATTATAGAATTTAATAAGACAACACGAGAGAAGATGTATTGTTTTAGTTTAGCTTTTCAGTTAACAGCTGCATTTCTATTTGCGGAGAACGGCGTTCATAAAGTATTGCATATACGGCACGGCTAATTGGCATTTCGACCTGGTATTTTTTATTTATAAAATGCATACAGCTTATAGCATAATACCCTTCGGCAATCATATTCATTTCCAATTGCGCCGATTTAACGGTATAACCTTTACCAATCATATTACCAAATGTCCTGTTCCTGCTAAATTGTGAATACGCTGTTACAAGCAGATCACCTAAATAAGCAGACTCCTTGATATCCCGCGCTATAGGATGGACAGCTTCCACAAAGCTATTAATCTCGCGGATAGCATTAGAGATCAGCACTGCCTGAAAGTTGTCGCCATAACCTAAACCATGGCAAATGCCACTAGCTACAGCATAGATATTTTTTAGTACTGCTGCATATTCTGTTCCAAATATATCTTCTGATATATTCGTCTTGATATACCTTGTGTTCAGTAACTTTGAAAAATCGGCAGCATGGGCTGTATTGATACACGCAATAGTTAGATATGATAATTTCTCTAGCGCAACCTCTTCAGCATGGCAAGGCCCGCTAATAACAAGGATATCATTTAAAGGCACATTAAATTTTTCGTGTATAAATTCTCCGATAATCTGATTTTCATCAGGAACGATCCCTTTAATGGCAGAAATAATCTTCTTACCTACTAACATTTGCGGCGTTACATCACGCAGTGTTTCCTTTAAAAAAGCTGCCGGTACATTCAAAATGATATAATCTGCTGGTGCAATGATTGCACTGATGTCTGAAGATATATTCTCAGCAGGTATATCAAGCTGAACAGAACTCAGGTATTTGGGATTATGTTTATATTGTTTTAAATGTGCGATCGAATCGTTATCACGCAGCCACCAATATATTTCCTTTTCTTCAAGGTTATCTGAGAGCATCTTTATTACAGCAGTAGCCCAACTACCGCCGCCAATCATGGCAACTTTTGGTATCATTATATATAAATAGAAAGTCCCGGCTTAATGTTTTAAACCGGGACAAATTACTTATTTTATTGTTAGTGGATACCCTTACTTTTTAGCCGGCTGGGCAAATAGCTGATCTTTAGTAGTTTTTTCTACTTTCATTCCATCTTTAAGACGGTTCTGAATAGCGGAGTACGGTCCGCTAACCACTTCAGTACCTGCTTTTAATCCACTGATAACCTGAATATACTGATCATTCTGAATCCCTGTAACAACTTCTACTTGTTTAATTGTACCATTCGAATACGTATAAACGTACTGTTTTATCGTTTTATCATTTAGTTTAGATTTTTGCTTACCAGCATTTTCATCGTTTCCTTCTTCTTTTTTCTCTTCTTTAGCACCTTTAGTAAATACAGCCTGAATAGGTACGGACAAGCCGGTTACTGATGAGCTTTCAATATCCACCGTTGCAGATAATCCCGGTCTGAATGGTGAAGGGAGATCTTTTGCACCACCTTTGACACCACTATATGAATCAGAAGCAATCCTAACCTTTACAACAAAGTTCGTTACCTGGTCTACCGATGTAGAGGCAGTACCGATATCTTTTGACGAGCTGGCAATTTCAGTAACCACACCTTTGAATTTTTTATCTGCAAATGCATCTACTTCAATTGTTGCACTATCACCAACATTTACCCTATTGATGTCATTCTCGTTTACATCAACGTTTACTTCCATAGAGGTCAAGTTAGAAATACGCATAATTTCTGTTCCTGCAAACTGTGCTGTACCCAAGATCCTGTCGCCCAATTCTACCGATAATTTTGATATTACCCCATCTACCGGCGCAAAAATAGTTGCCTTTGCCAGATTAGCGCTTGCCTCCTGAACATTTGCGCCCGATTGTTCTAATGTGAATTTGGCAGCGATAACAGATTGTTTTGCACTCTCCAGGTTTGTTTTAGCAGTGCTATAAGCTGCTTTAGCGGCATCAAATTCTGCAACAGAAATCACTTTCTTTTTGAACAACTCAACATTACGCTTATAAATTCCTTCTTCGTTTGCGAAAGTACCTTGAGACTGTTGCAAAAGCTGCGCTGCGGAAGCAACACTTGCTTTTTGAGAACTGTAAGAAGCACTTGCTCTGTCAAATCCTGATTTTAAAACATCTGGTCTCACTTTAAATAAAAGCTGACCTTTTTTAACTACATCACCCTCTTTCACTAATAGCTCTACCACCTCTCCTGATACTTCAGAACTTAATTTAACTTCGGTTTCAGGTTGTATTTTTCCACTAGCAGTTACTGTTTCTATTACCCTTCTGCTCTCTGCCTTTTCAATGGTAACTTTCTCAATTTTTTCTCCGCCGATTAAACCCGTCAGTTTCGCAACTACCAGTAAAGCAATGAGTACGCCTACCGTGATGAGTATGTGTTTTAGTTTCATTTGTTTGTATTTATTTGTTTGAATTAGGATTAAAAGGAAATCTGCTTGCCCAAATAATAATCGATCACTTTAGATCTGAATAACAGATCGTATTTTGCTTGAATAAAATCCGTTTCGGCCTTGTTCATATTAGTTCTTGAAGTATTATAGTCCAGAGAATTTACTAGACCAACATTATAACGTTGTTCAATTACATTGAAAGCGTCTTTCTGAGCGTTAAATGTATTTTGAGTAGAAGAATAACGACTATCAGCTGCCCGTAGATCTGCGATAGCCTGAGCTATTACTTTATTCAGCGTATTCTTAGTCAGGCTTTCCTGCAGTTTAAAATCTTCATAATTAATCTTTGCTCTCCTTACGTTAGATTTTGCAGAAAGTCCATTGAAGATAGGAATTGATACAGATAAACCTATTGATTGATAAAAGTTATTACTGATCTGATCTGAAAAATGCGGGTCTGGAGCTGAGACGGCACTTTTACCCAATACATATGAATACCTTGACCCAAGGCCACCACCCAGCGAAATGGTAGGGTATAATGAACCTTTTGCTACTGCCACGCCTTTTTCTGCTGCTTCACGATTTAATTTCGCTAATCTTATATCAGGAAAAATTGCCAGTGATGAATTATAAACTTCATTAATATTATAGCTTTTTCTTGCCGTAGCGATTTCTTGTATAGTTGGCGCTACAACAGAATAGTTATCATTATCAGACCGCATTTCCATTAATTGAGAAAGCGTGAGATAAGAAATAGTAAGCTGATTTTGTGCGTTCGTTACATTTAGTTCTGCTGTAGCCACCTGTGCTTTTGCTTGTGAGATATCAGCCAGGGTTTTATTACCAGCTTCTAGTAAAGCCTCTTCCCGCTCCTCTGTTTGCTGAGCAACAGTTAATTGTTCTTTAGAAGCTTTTAATAATTCTACATTAAATACAACTTGGAAATAACTCGTTACCACTTGCAGGATTAAATCATTTTTAATTTTATCGAGATTACTATTCCCCGCTTCTAATAAGATTTTATTTTGTCTGATCTGATTAATCTTCCTGAACCCGCCGAATACATCTATAGAAGTATTCAATCCACCGTTACCAGCATAAAAATTCTGGGTAATCAGCTGATTTGTAGCACCATTTAAGGATCGTCCAAAGTTCATACTATTATCAATACTTCCATTTAATGATGGATAAAGTGCCGCTTTGGACTGCTGCAGATCAACTGTTGCAGAAGAAACATTTAACACTGCCCTTTTAATCGTCAGGTTATTTTGCAGCATTCTTTCAATAGCCTGCTGTATGGTTAATACTTCTTGTGCATCAGCAGAAAACGACAACCCCAGACTCAGGAAGCCGACTGCAGCGATGCCTGTTAATTTTGACAACAAACTATTGTTAGTAAACATTTTCATAATTCTAATTTCACAATATTAAGATAAACAACTAATTCATTTTGTTAATTTCCCGGTACAGCCACCTATTATTTATTACATTTGGTGATGTACCTGGTCAAATCTCCTCTTTTATTAAAATGGTATTACCCATCTTTAGTCTGGAACAAAAGCCGATCTGAAAACGTCGTTTATTTAACCTTTGACGACGGACCTATACCTGTTGTTACAGACTTTGTATTAAATACTTTGAAAAGCTTCAATTGTAAAGCGACTTTCTTTTGTATCGGTGATAATATAAATAAACATCCTGACGTATTTGAAAGGATAAAAACCGAGGGACACGCCATCGGAAACCATACTTACAACCACTTAAAGGGTTGGAAAACTGATGATAAAACATATATTCAAAACTTTAATTCTTGTCAGAAATTAACTGGATCAAACCTTTTCCGTCCGCCTTACGGAAGGATAAAAAAATCCCAAATCAAGCAGCTTAAAACAATCAACCCGCAAATTAATATTATTATGTGGGATGTACTGAGCGGAGATTTCGATTTGAACCTCTCTCCTCAAAAATGTTATGAAAATGTAATCAGAAATACAGGTAATGGCTCCATAATCGTGTTCCACGATAGCCTTAAGGCATTCGACAGGTTAACATTCGCATTGCCTGCTGCTTTGAAATACTTGATTGAAAAGGGGTATCAGTTCCATACGCTTTAATTTTCAGTCGCAGCTGCCAAGTTCAAGCCAAAAACGGATTTAAATTGTTATAGGCTATTAATCAACGAATTAATACATTACAATATAGCATTGCTGTCCGTAAATGAACGGCACCGTTCATTTACGGACAGCAATGATTAAAAAGCTAACTAAGCAACACTCAATTATTTAGAACATATATAAATAATATAATGATCTACTTATGACGGCCTTGGCCTGTTTTTTTTTGTAAATTCGCTACAAATAATAATTTTAATATATTACCTTTTAACACATACTATCAATGGCTTTTGATATTGAAATGATCAAAAAGGTGTATGCAAACTTTGGTCCCCGAGTTGAGGCGGCCCGTAAATTAGTAGGCAGACCTTTAACACTCTCAGAAAAAATCTTATACACTCACCTTTGGGATGAAAATACTAATACCTCGTATGTTAGAGGTACGGATTATGTAGATTTTGCACCTGACCGTGTAGCGATGCAGGATGCAACGGCTCAAATGGCTTTATTGCAATTCATGCAGGCTGGCAGACCTAAAGTTGCCGTACCTTCAACTGTACACTGTGACCACTTAATCACTGCAAAATACGGTGCAGAGCAAGATTTGCCTGCAGCAAACACTGAAAGTAAAGAAGTATTTGATTTCCTGGCTTCAGTATCTAATAAATATGGTATCGGCTTCTGGAAACCAGGTGCAGGTATTATTCACCAGGTAGTTCTTGAAAACTATGCTTTCCCAGGCGGAATGATGATTGGTACCGATTCTCACACAGTAAACGCTGGTGGTTTAGGTATGGTTGCTATTGGCGTTGGTGGTGCTGATGCCTGTGATGTTATGGCCGGCTTACCATGGGAGCTCAAATTCCCTAAATTAATCGGTGTTAAATTAACCGGAAAATTAAACGGCTGGGCTTCTCCTAAAGATGTAATTTTAAAAGTAGCGGGTATATTAACTGTTAAAGGTGGTACTGGTGCTATTGTAGAATATTTTGGCGAAGGTGCTACAAGCATGAGCTGTACTGGTAAAGGAACCATTTGTAATATGGGTGCTGAAATTGGTGCAACTACATCAACATTTGGCTATGACGAGAGCATGGAGCGTTATTTACGTGCTACAGACAGAGCTGATGTTGCTGATGCCGCTAATGCAGTAAAAGAACATTTAACAGGTGATGCAGAAGTTTATGCAGAACCGGATAAATTCTTTGACCAATTGATTGAAATTGATCTTTCAACTCTTGAACCTTACTTGAACGGCCCTTTTACTCCGGATTTAGCTACACCTATTTCAAAAATGAAAGAAGTTGCTGCTGCTAACGGATGGCCAATGAAAATTGATGTAGGACTGATCGGTTCTTGTACTAACTCTTCTTATGAAGATATTTCAAGAGCAGTAAGTATCGCAAAGCAAGTCGCTGAAAAAGGCTTAACGGCTAAATCTGAATATTGTATCAACCCGGGATCTGAGCAAATCCGTTTCACAATACAACGTGATGGGTTCCTGGATGTATTTAACCAGATTGGTGCGAAAGTATTTACTAATGCCTGCGGACCATGTATTGGTATGTGGGACAGGGTTGGTTCAGAGAAACAGGAGAAAAATACAATCGTTCACTCTTTCAACCGTAACTTCGCAAAACGTGCCGATGGTAACCCGAATACTTTTGCTTTTGTTGGTTCTCCAGAACTGGTAACAGCTTTAGCAATCGCTGGTGATCTTAGCTTTAATCCTTTAACTGATACGTTAACAAATGCAAATGGCGAACAAGTAATGCTTGATGAGCCAACAGGTTATGAATTACCAACCAGAGGTTTTGCCGTTGACGACGCGGGTTATCAGCAACCGGCAGAAGACGGAAGTGGTGTTCAGATCTTAGTATCGCCGACTTCTAACAGGTTACAATTACTTGATCCTTTTACCCCATGGGAAGGTACAGACCTTAAAGGGCTGAAATTACTGATCAAAGCAAAAGGAAAATGTACAACTGACCATATTTCTATGGCGGGCCCTTGGTTAAAATTCCGTGGTCACCTGGACAACATTTCTAATAACATGCTAATTGGTGCTGTCAATTATTTCAATGAGAATACTGACAACGTTAAGAATGAGCTGACTGGTGAATACGGACCGGTTCCTGCTACACAACGTGCTTATAAAGCTGCTGGTATCGGATCTATTGTTGTAGGTGATGAAAACTATGGTGAAGGTTCTTCACGTGAGCATGCTGCAATGGAACCTCGTCACTTGGGTGTTCGCGCTGTATTGGTAAAATCATTTGCCCGTATCCACGAAACCAACCTTAAAAAACAAGGTATGTTAGGATTAACCTTCGTTAATAAAGAAGATTATGATAAAATCCTTGAAGATGATGTAATTGATATCGTTGGCTTAACAACTTTTACGCCTAACATACCGTTAACAATCGTGTTAAACCACACTGATGGTTCTACAGAGGAGTTTCCTGTAAACCATAGTTATAATGCACAGCAAATCGAATGGTTTAAAGCCGGTGGTGCACTGAACATTATTCGTAAACAAGTTGCCGGATAACATCCCTTTTTGTATTTTACAAAAACCTCCCGCTTTAAAACGGGAGGTTTTTTTATGCTATTTTTTTAAGAAGTCCTGCCACCAGTAACCAGACGATTTAATAGTGCGCTGCTGAGTTTTAAAATCGTTATAGACTAATCCAAACCTGGCATTATATCCTTCCGCCCACTCAAAATTGTCCAATAGGGTCCAGGCCATATAACCTGTAATATTAATCCCTTCTTCTTTTGCCCTTAGTACTGCGGCAAGGTATAATTCGAAATAGGCGATGCGTTCTGTATCTATAACTTTACCATCTACCATTTTATCAAGATATGCGGCACCATTTTCAGTAATCATGAGATTCTTAATTTTAGGATAAGAAGCAAACTGTTTAATGATATTATAAAAACTGTTTTCATTAACTTCCCAGCCCATTGCTGTGTGAGGCTTCTTCCTGTTCTTTGCTTTTACTTCCCAAGCTTGTAGAACGGGTATAAAAGCATTATATCTAATAGTAAGCGGAAAATAGTTCTGAAGACCAATAAAGTCGAAGTCGAAGGTAAGTCGTTCTGTATGTCGCCAGGTAGAATGTGAGATAGCAAACTTTTCCATCACCTCCCAATCTTGCCCGGGATATCCCATTCCCAGAGCCGGCTCTACAAATAAACGATTCATCAGGCAATCAACCCTGGATGCAGCAAGAATATCAGCTTCACTTTGCTTATAAGGGATAATCTCTGAACAAGAGTAAGTTGTTCCAATATTGGCCTGGGCTACTTCAGCACGCAGGATACGCCCGCCATCTGCTTGTGCAATTGCAGTATGATGAACTGCGGAAAAAAAGTTTGTTAGCCCTGTTTGCCCTGGTGCGTGAACGCCTAGCATATACCCTAGAGAAGTAAAGCCAAAAGGTTCATTGAGTACCAGCCAGTTTTTCACTTTATCACCATAAGTTTTCGCACAGATAGATACAAAAGCATTAAATGCAGCATTGATACCAAAAGCTGTCCATCCGCCCTCGTCTTCTAAAGCCTGTGGTAAATCCCAATGATAAAGAGTTATATATGGCGTAATACCATTTTCCAGACATTCATCAATCACATTATGATAAAAGCGGATTCCCTCTTCATTAACCGCACCCTCACCATAGGGCAGTATTCTTGGCCAGGAAATAGAAAACCTAAATACTGAAAACCCTAATAATTTCACCAATGCGATGTCTTCATGATAACGATGATAAAAATCACATGCCATTGCCGGATGGTGTCCCCGTTTGATTTTACCAGATTTTTTAGAAAATGTATCCCAGATAGATGGCCCTTTGCCATACATATCTGCTGCGCCTTCTATTTGTGCCGCTGCAGTTGCTATCCCCCAGGAAAAATCACTACCAAAATCAGACGCTTTGATCATATCCTTTATACTAAATGGCAAATTGGTGAATTTGATATTACCAATATATTAATAAAGCAACAATATATAACTATAGATGGTCATCAGGGTCAAGACTCAAACCAATTTCTTTTAATAATAATGCTGCATTAAATGTTTTACACGCCCCATACTTCAATTTATAATCGAAATTCATCTCCCCCTCCGAAAGTTGTATATCAAAATGATAATTTCTAACTGCGGTCGGATACTTCTCCGTCATTTCTGATAGCTGAAGATCATGCGTTGCAAATAAAGTAGGTGTCCGCTCCTTAATCATTTGTTGAATAAATACTTTAGAACCCAGGTATTTATCCTTACTATTTGTACCCCGCAGCATTTCATCAATAAGGACTAATGGATATGTTAACACCTTCACTCCTTCAAGAATCATTTTTAGACGATTCAGTTCCGCTTTAAAAGTAGAAGTCTGATCATTTAATGAATCCTTAATCCGCATATAGGTGAGCATATCGAAAACAGAAAGTTTCATGTGAGTAGCGCAAACAGGTGCCCCGGCAAATGCCAATACCATATTGATACCCACTGTACGCAAAAATGTGCTCTTCCCTGCCATATTAGATCCTGTAACAATATCTGTGGTGGGCATCCTCCCAAATTCGTAATCATTGGTTATCCGTTTATCAGCCTTTATCAATGGATGCCCTAATTCTTTTGCTTCCAGACAAAAATCTTCTTTTAGAACAGGATAGTTCCAATCTGCCTGATTATAAGCAAGTGTAGCGAAAGAGATCAGTTCTTCGAACTGGCTGATAGTGAACAGCCCCTTCACCAAATGATGGGATGAGCTTTCGTGCCATTTATTCAGTTTCAATGCACACCTAAAATCCCATAACAGGAATCCATTAAACAATCCGCCTAGAAATGGATTAAGCCGCACATCAAAAGCACTAATTATAGCAGAAAGGACTTTAATCTGTTTGCTTAAAAGCACACCTGTTTCTTGTGCTGGAAAAAAGTTCTTTATATAACTGCTTTCCCATTTTAAGTCTTCTGTCCATTTAACAGTGCCCGAAATTGCACTTAACAGCCCTGAACTTCCGCTAAATCCATAATAGATCTCACCAATACGGCCCATGTATAAAAATGATAGTGCACTATTCCCCAATAAAGTAACAATGAGGGCTGTCCACATTAACCCGCCATAAATACCTCCTAATACTAAAAAACCTATTGATAGTACCGGTGCGATTGATGTATAATACTGTATAAACTTATTATGTGTAAATTTTAACTGTTCCGGCATATCGTGAGCCAGCTTATGTTCGATAATAGCCAACTGCTCCGGTTTATGATTTTGTAATCCTGCCCTGAAATGAAAAGTTTGCTCAATGTGCGCCGTAAGTTCACTGATAGCTTGCTGACGATCCCTAATTACAGTAATTGGAACCGGATTACCCAAACTACCAGCTATAAACTTCATTCCTCTTATTGTATTAGAACGATTGATAAAAGAGTATAATGACGAAGGGCCATAGATATCCAGATCTGAAGAGTAAGGGTGCTGCTCATCTGCAAATGCAGCGCCATCATCATATTTATTTTTCCCGGTAATGATCAAGTCTACTTCATTTTGAAAAACGAAGAGTAGTTTCTCGGCATAATTTAGTTCATACTGAACTGTAGTTTGCCCCTTAACAATCACCATAAATGCCAATACAGGAAATATCATCAGCACCCCGATTACCCAGTGATAACCAAAAACAATAATTAGTGTAACAAAAATAATTTCAATAATGAAGAGGCCAAGCCGGGATAAAGAGATATTATTTAGCTTTTTCTTTAATGCTGTTATAAGTGATTGCTGAATTTCTACATGATTTTGATAGTCGTTTAAAATACTATCTTTCGATTTTACCATATCTTTGATTTGTCCGCTGAAATTCTAAATATAGGCAATACATCTAAAAACTGAATAAATACTGCATGAAAATAACCCTGCTCGTAGTTGGCAAAACCGAAGATAAATACCTGATCGAAGGAATTGAAAAATATCTTAACCGTCTAAAACACTATATCGGATTTAACCTGCTGGTAATTCCAGATATAAAAAACACAAAAAACCTAACTGAAGCACAGCAAAAGTCAAAAGAAGCCGAGCTGATTTTAAAACAAATCAGTAACCTTGATTCGGTAATTTTAATGGATGAGAAAGGAAAAAAATATACATCTGTACAATTTTCAGACTATTTAAACAAACAGATGATAGGAAGTGTTCAGCAACTGACATTTGTAATTGGCGGACCGTACGGTTTTGATGAAAGTGTTTACAAGCGTGCAAATGGAACTATATCTTTATCAGATATGACCTTTTCGCACCAAATGGTACGTTTATTTTTTGTAGAGCAGTTATATCGTGCATTCAGTATTTTGAAAGGAGAACCTTATCATCATGAATAAATCCGTTATATTTTATGGAATATTCTATTTTAATCATCTTATCTAAGAAAGGAGAAAATTATGTCCCAGCCATCAGATTATAAAAGAAAATATAAATTCAGAAGTAATACCAATAACGAACGCAGGAATATAAACATTGCGATCATTATATCGATCATTGCTTTCCTGCTGATCTGGTTTTACCTTTAAACTAAAAAACCGGATGAAGAACATCCGGTTTTTTATGAGTTTGAAACCTAAATAAGGATTAAACTCCTTTTTTACTTGTCATGCTTGCTTTTTTAGCCGGCTGAGCAGTTTTGCTCGGCGCCTTAGCATTGGAAGGTTTTGGCGTTGCTTTAACAACTTTTTTGTCTGCTTTCTCTTCACCTTTTACACCTTCAATAGCATCAGCTGTTCCTGGAGCATCTTCACTAAACAATGAAAGATCCTTCAATAAATGATACCAGGTAACGATTTTTTTCATGTCTGAAGTATAAACCTTTTCCTGATCATGTGCAGGTGCAACTTCTAAAAATAATGCTTTTAAAACTGCTGGATCTGCTTTAGCATCCGGCACATCACTTTTTGCCGCAAGATTTGCTAAAACATCCACAAGTTTTAAATCTTCATCTTCACCATAGATAGTAATATCTTCTAATGAAGCTAATTTAGTAGATGAAATACTAGTTACAATTTTAACTTTTTGAGCATCTAACCCTTCCAGTACATACCCTGCCTTATTTTGTCCTACAAGTTTAAATAAACCTGGTCTGCCCGATACGGCTACAATTCCTCTTAAATTCATATAATTAATCTGCTAGCACTTCAATAGTTAAAATTCTGTCCCCCTGTCTGATATCATCAACGATATCCACATTTTCAACAACTTTACCAAACACAGTGTGGTTTCTGTCTAAATGCGCAGTGTTGGCTCTGCTATGGCAAATAAAGAACTGTGATCCACCAGTATTTCTACCTGCATGTGCCATTGATAACACACCGCGATCATGGTATTGGTTTTCTCCGTCAAGCTCGCAGTCAATTTTGTAACCCGGGCCACCTGTGCCAGCTAAATGTGCTTTTGCAGGATCTTTAGAGTTTGGACATCCGCCCTGAACCATAAAGTTTGGAATTACGCGGTGAAATGAAATTCCGTCGTAAAATCCTTCAGTAGCTAATTTCTTGAAATTAGCTACTGCTTTAGGCGCATCATTATCATAAAATTCGACAGTCATGTCGCCCTTTTCCGTTTTTATTATTGCTTTGCTCATATTCTCTTTTTGTAAAGGACAAATTTAGTAAATTGTAATGACTAGATAAACTAAAGGTCTAAAAACCTGTCCGAAGAATAAATGTATATATTATGATTGATTTAACGTTAATAGAAGGGATATTTTTCACTATAGCGCTTAAAAAAAATTAAATTAGAACACATTTATATCCTATGATTGTAAAACCAGGCTTCTTTCTGCTCCTATTCCTCTTGTTTACTACAGGTCTAAAAGCGTCGTCAATACTGATAAATATGGATGAAGACCAGAAAAATCATCTCAAAGCATACGGTATTGCTTATTGGAGTATCAAGCAAAATGCTGAAGTAAGCTGGCTGCTTAATTATAGAGGTGGAAGTTTTATGATCAAGTACCAAAAGCTTGTGGAAGATGAATGTAAAACCAGGGGAGTGTCTTACCAGGTAATTGCCGATGGCAAGGTTACCGTAATACTAAATGAAATCAGTGATCCTGAGGTAAATATGGAGATTGTTAAGCTGGAAAAGGCGCCTAAAATAGCGGTGTATTCACCTAAAAGCAAATTGCCCTGGGATGATGCAGTAACGATGGTCCTTACTTACGCAGAGATACCTTATGATGTGGTATATGATGACGAGGTGCTAAAGGATAAATTAAGTGGATATGACTGGCTCCATCTTCACCATGAAGATTTTACAGGCCAATATGGACGATTTTGGAGTACTTTCAGGAATGTATCATGGTATAGGGAAGATGTAAAAAATCAGGAGACCACTGCTAAAAGAAATGGTTTTACTAAAGTGTCACAAATGAAACTGGCGGTGGCTAAAAAGATGCGCGAGTTCTGTGCTGGCGGCGGCTTTCTTTTTGCCATGTGCTCAGCAACGGATAGTTTTGATATCGCATTGAGTGCAGATGGTGTTGATATTTGTGAAAGGATGTTTGATGGAGATCCGGTAGATCCTGATGCCCAGGAAAAAATTAATTTTCAGCGGACGTTCGCTTTCAAAGATTTTAGACTTGATCCGAATCCGGCAAACTATGAGTTTTCTGATATTGATGTTACACAGACCAGGAACTTAACTCAAACTAACGATTACTTCACATTGTTCGATTTCTCTGCGAAGTCTGATTTAGTACCAACTATGTTAACGCAAAACCATGAAAGGGTAATCAAAGGGTTTATGGGGCAAACTACCGCTTTCAGAAAAAACCTGATCAAGCCAAATATCACAGTTCTTGGAGAAAATAAAGGAGCAGCAGAGGTAAGGTATTTGCACGGAGAAATCGGAAAAGGACAGTTTACCTTTTATGGCGGACATGATCCTGAAGATTATCAGCATGCAGTGGGCGACCAGCCCACAGATTTAAATCTACACCCTAACTCGCCCGGATATCGCCTTATACTAAATAATGTACTGTTTCCTGCTGCAAAGAAAAAACCACAGAAAACCTGATTTTGGTATTTGCTTAACTGATTTTAATCATAAAAATTCCAGCTCAATCCAATCTTAAACAATCTATCCGGCATGGGATATCTGTTTACGGTATAAAAACCTTTTGAACCAATACCCTGGTTTGCATATTCGTATTTAAGGAAAATATTAGCTTTTCTAAGACTTGCCCTGATCCAGAAATCAACTACAGGGTTGGTAGCGAATTTTGTATTGCTACCAATATAAAACTGGCTCACTGCCGGGGAATAAGAATAATTTTTATATTTTGTGTTGTAACGAACATCAAATCCAACGTTTGTTTTTAAAACTTTAAATACAGTCTGATCAACATATAAACTATTAAAAGTATAAAATTCTGGTGTCCGCATCAAATCAGTATTGTCTGTTTTCTGATAAACAATATAACTATCGAGGTTAAATTTACCATACGAGAATTTTTTTCCTAGCGTTACTTTTAATAGATTAATCCCTCCACTAAATTGGGCAGGTATAATTGCTGTGTTTCCTATTGTAGTATCTGGTTGAACAAAATAAAGAAAATTAGTAATCCTGTAATATTCTGCACCCAAATCCAACCGAAGTTTATCATTGATATAGTTAAAAGAGAAGTTGACGGTCTTGGTCCGGTCAAAGTTGTTAGTCCAGTTGAAATGATTACCATAATATCGGTTATAGACCTGCTCTGGTGATTTGTTTTGAATATAAGCACCCAAAGCAATCCTTCCTATACTTTTACTAACTAGCAAATTACTTTTTGCTTCATATATATAATCTCCGGCCTGTTCGCCCTGAAATATTTGCTGAACATCTAAGTTAAGGTCAACACGATCGCTAAATCTATATCCGGCAGATCCTAATAAAGTAACATTTTGAAATGCTTTACTGTATTTATAAAAATAACTCTTATCAATAAGACCAACCTGCTGCATATAACTGTAAAAATCATGTCTGATCCCTGCATCTAATTTCAGTTCATTTTTAATTACCGAACTTGCTTTACCACGTAAAAAGAAACTGTAAATAAATTCATTTTGTATATGGCTTACGGCAGTACTATCGTTAGTAAAGGCAAGGTCATTTTCTCCGGCAGGAAGCACGGTATGGTTATCAGACTCATTTTTCTGAAAAGCATAAGAATCCTTATCGTATCTTAAGGTATAAGTTAGCTTATTGGTTGGCAGTACTTTTTTAGAAATCTCTTGTGCCAGTGTATCAATACGACCGATAAAATAAGTTTGCTTTATTAAAAAAGTGTTCTTTCTGTAGATTTGTCTGGAAGCAAGAAGGCGGACTGTCTCGGTCATCCTGTCTGTTGAAACATTTGTTCCTGAAAATATAGTGGAGTCTGTAGTAGATCCATTCTCATAAGCCTTCAGGGTATTGAAAATAGCATTGGCAAATAATGTGTAACGCTTATTTGGTGAAGTGTACCAGGTAAAAAAAGTACCATTTAATACATCTCCCCTTTGCCGTGTATATATTCCATTGGCACCAATCCTGTTATAACTAGCACCAATATTAAAGTTTTTCTTAATATTCTGGGAATGGGTAACTTTAAAAATCTGTTCTGCCTCTCCGCTATACTGCCCTGCATAATAAAGATTACTGAAAGGCGTCCTCGCCTGATAATATATAATATCATCATGTCCTAGCGCATACCAGTCCAGCGAATGAAATCCTGCATCGAACCCTATAGTTTTAGATGGCTCAAATAATAAAGCTCTTGCAGCCAGACCGATGTTACCTAAGTTAATGGTAGGCCGCCGTGGCTGTGCAACCGGGCTAAAGTTCTGGAAATTTCTTAAACTAGTATCTAAAGGTAAAGTCTGAATGCTATCTTTAGTTAGTTTAAGCGTTGTAAAGCGAACATATCTTGAGGTAAAAACAACAGAATCCTTACCGCTTTCCAACTTATTCCTTAGTGAATCCAGTTCTTTATTTTGCGTTACACTGGTCTTTAGATCTTGTGCAAGAACTTGATGTGCGCCAAATAAGATGCAGAAAAAGAGAAATAAAACAATTGTTTTATACATTATAATTGGGCAATTAACTGACTTAATATTTTTGTCATCTTTGGTTCGGCCGTTCGGGCAGTATCAAGTATTTCTTCCAGGCTTACCGGCACTAGTACATCATTGAAACCTTCATCTGTAAGTACAGAAATCGCAAATACCGGGATACTCATGTGGTTAGCTACAATAACTTCAGGTACAGTACTCATACCTACAGCATCCCCACCTATAATCCGCAGGTAAGTGTATTCGGCCTTAGTTTCTAAATTAGGTCCGGTTACAGATACATATACACCCTGATGACAGGTGATTTGCTCCTCATTTGCAATTTTCAATGCTTTTTTAATCGTTTCTCTATGGTAAGGCTGGCTCATATCAGGGAACCTCGGGCCCATATCGGAATCATTAACTCCACGAAGCGGACTTTCTGGTTGCAGGTTGATATGATCGTTAATTATCATCAAGTCACCCTTTTTAAAATCTGGATTCAGCGATCCTGCTGCATTAGAAACAAACAGATATTTAATACCCAGGGCTTTCATTACGCGTATCGGAAAAGTAATTTGCGGCATAGAATATCCTTCATAATAATGCAGCCTTCCTTGCATAGCGACAACTTTCTTACCATTTAAAGTACCGAAAATCAGCTTTCCAGAATGAAATTCCAAAGTTGAGATTGGGAAATTAGGGATGTTGGCATACATCAAACTAAACTCTACTTCAATCTCATTTACCAATCCACCCAATCCCGTTCCAAGAACAATCCCTATCTCTGGTTGAAAATCATTGTTTTTCCGTTTAATATACTCAACGGTTTCGCGTAGTGTCTGAAACATATTTTAAAATCTTTTGATCAAATTCTTTTTTGCGGTCTGCCTCAATAGCTATGTTAATAGGCAAATAAAATACAGGCAAATTTAACAGTAATTCTTTGATTGTAACATCAAATAAACGCTGCGCATCCTTTTCTGTTGTGAGGATGATTTTTTCTTTTTCAGGATGCCGACGGAATGCCTCCACTAACTTAATCAAATTCTGTGAACTGAACGTATGATGATCTGGATAATCATGATGTATTATAGCAGTCGAAACCTGCTGTAAGTAACTTAGCAACGGTGTTGGGTTCGAAATTCCAGTCAGTAAAAAAATAGTTTTGTTTTTTAATAAGCTACAAACAAGGGTCTCTTTTGTAAACAGGCTTACAAGATCCCCGTATTTTATAGAAGAAAAGAAAATTTCTTTCATAGCAGTTTTGTGAAATTTTTCGCCACAAATACGCTTTTGCTCTTCGCTGATTTGTTCCGGCGATTTTGTAACCATCAAAATATCCGCACGTTTATATCCGGAGAAAGGCTCCCTTAGGTTTCCTGCAGGTAAAAGAAACTGGATACGCTGCAATTTCTGAAATTCGAAAAGTAGAATGCTAAACCCTGGCCGTAAACTTCTGTGTTGATAAGCATCATCAAGCAAAATGACGTCGTGATTTTCTTTCAGCCGGTTTATGCCTGCTACCCGGTCTTCACAGACAGCAACTGTTACCTCAGGAAATTTATGGTAGAACTGAAGAGGTTCATCACCAATAGATTTTGCAGTTGATTGCTGATCGGCATACAAAAAACCCTTGGTGTCCCGTCCGTACCCTCTGCTAAGAATCGCGATTTTACGATCACCAAGTAAAGCAACCAGGTATTCGGTGACTGGACTTTTGCCCGATCCGCCTACCACAAGATTGCCTACGCAAATCACAGGAATGTCAAACTGAGTAGATTTAAATATCCCCAGGTCATACATCTTATTTCTTAATACTACCACAATGCCATATATCACAGAAAAGGGGAGCAATAGTAATCGAAGGAGTCTAATCATGCTATGGATTCAAAAGTAAGAATAAAATAAAAAACTATCTTTGCACAAACAACAATATTATATCATGCTCAAAGGATTTTTTAACGTACCAACACCGGTAAATGAACCTATTTTAGGTTATGCACCCGGAAGTAAAGAACGTGAATTATTGAAAGCTGCTTTAGAAGAAGCACGTTCAACACAAGGCGACATCCCAATGTATATTGGAGGTAAGGCCATTCACACTGAAAAAAAAGGAAAAGTTACTCCACCGCACGATCATCAACACATTTTAGCACAATACAGCATAGGTGATAAAACTCATGTGCAGCAGGCTATTGATGCTGCATTAGCGGCAAAATCACAATGGGAAAACCTGGCATGGGAACAACGCGCTGCTATATTCTTAAAGATGGCCGATCTAATTTCTGGTCCTTACCGTTATAAATTGAATGCAGCAACAATGCTAGGGCAATCTAAAAATGCTTACCAGGCAGAAATTGATGCTGCTTGTGAGCTGATTGACTTTTTACGTTTTAACGTAAGTTATTTATCAGAGATATATGCACAACAACCGCCGGTTTCTCCAAAAGGAGTATGGAACAGAGTGGAGCAACGTCCGCTTGAAGGATTTGTATTTGCTTTAACTCCATTTAACTTTACTGCTATCGCAGCTAACTTGCCAGCATCTGCCGCTCTAATGGGTAATGTTGTAGTTTGGAAACCAGCAGATACACAAGTATATGCGGCTAATTTATTAATGGAAATTTTTAGAGAAGCAGGTGTCCCGGATGGGGTAATCAATATTATTTATGCCGACGGACCAGAGGCTGGTGAAGTAATTTTTAATAGTCCCGATTTTGCAGGTATCCACTTTACAGGTTCTACTGCTGTATTTCAGAACATCTGGAAAACCATCGGTACAAATATTCATAAATATAAAACTTACCCACGTATAGTAGGCGAAACTGGTGGTAAGGATTTTATCCTTATACATGGCTCTGCAGATGCAGAAGTTTCCAGCACAGCGATCTTACGTGGTGCATTTGAATACCAGGGACAAAAATGTTCAGCTGCTTCCAGAACCTATATTGCTAAAAGTCTATGGCCAAAGATTAAAGAATTGATGCTGCGCGACCTGGCTACGTTTAAAATGGGCGGAACAGAAGATTTTAGCAATTTCATCAATGCAGTAATCGATGAGCGTTCTTTTAATAAGCTGGCTAAATATATTGATCAGGCTAAAGTTGATGAAGGAGTAGAAATTATTGCTGGCGGAAACTATGATAAATCTAAAGGCTACTTCATTGAGCCTACTGTTTTAGTGGTAGACGATCCTAAGTACACTACAATGTGCGAAGAACTTTTCGGTCCGGTTTTAACTGTATATGTTTATGATGATGCAGAATTTGATCAAATCCTGGAAGTAATTGATACTACTTCGATTTACGCATTAACAGGTGCTGTAATTGCACAGGATCGTTATGCAATAGAAAAAGCGTCTTATGCGCTGCGTAATTCTGCAGGTAACTTCTACATTAATGATAAATGTACAGGTGCTGTTGTTGGTCAACAGCCTTTTGGTGGTGCCAGAGGTTCCGGAACAAACGACAAAGCCGGTTCAATGATTAATTTATTACGTTGGGTTTCACCACGTACGATTAAAGAATCATTCGATCCGCCTAAAGATTACCGTTACCCTTTCATGGGATAATTTAATACTATAAAAAAACCGGGCTAGCCCGGTTTTTTTATAGTGATATTTTAATATTAACGCTATCCGAAGACTATTTTTGTGTTTCCACCTTGACATTCGCTTGTTTATCCATTTTGAAAACGGCCGACATATGACTATTGGATTCACTAGTAACTTCAAGATCCTTAATCAGGCCAGTTTCCAAACTATAAACCCATCCATGAAGTGCTAATTTTTTACCAGCACCCCACCTGTTCTGAATAATTGATGTTTTGGTCAGATTAAAAACACCTTCAATTACATTAAGTTCTACCAGCTTGTCAAATCTCTTTTTATCATTAGAGATCAGGTCCAGCTCATGGTAATGTAAACGGTAAGTATCTTTAATATTTCTTAACCAGTTATCAATTATGCCATACTGTTTATTTCCTAAAGCAGCCTGTACCCCACCGCATCCGTAATGTCCGCATACAATTACATGTTCTACTTCTAATACGTTTACTGCATAGTCAAGTACACTAAGCATATTCATGTCTGTGTGCACTACAACATTTGCAATGTTACGGTGAACAAAAATATCACCTGGCAAGGTGTTCGTTATTTGGTTCGCTGGCACCCTGCTGTCAGAACAGCCAATCCATAAGATCGGTGGTTTTTGTCCGGCCGAAAGACGCTCAAAATAAGATGGGTCTTCTGCTAATGTGGCTGCTACCCAATCTTTATTTCCTTGCAATAATCCTTCGTAGGTTATTGGATGAGTATGATTTTCTAATTTTGCACACATAATTTTTATATTTTATTAATGTCTTTAATAATCTTATCTGTTAATTTTGGCACTTTATAGTGCTGTTTTACCTCTTCTAGGGTCACCATGATACCTTTGGTATAGGCATGGTGACGGAAATTAAAAATGACTTCCAGCACATCAGGATCTATATACCTTGATCTGCTGCCGTCAATGATTACATTAGTTTCCTTTGGTATGTTATTTAGAACAACCTGTATAGCCGCTTTATTTAAAAAGGAAACTTCTTCTGCCAATTTAATTCTCAAGTTTTTCTTATTGCCCTCTTCCTGAATCTTGTAGAAGAAAGGATTCCGCATATTTGTTCTTAGCAGGTAAAATACAGAAAGCAGCATACCTACAGCTACCCCCTTTAAAAGGTCTGTCAACAAAACGGCTACTACAGTAATCACAAAAGGTACAAACTGGTCCCATCCTTTATGATACATGTGCTTAAACAAGCTAATGCGTGTTAATTTATACCCGGTTACCAATAGTATCGCAGCAAGACATGCTAATGGGATCATATTGATCACTCCCGGGATAAACAGTAGCGATAATAGTAACCAGGTACCGTGAAAAATAGCAGACATTTTTGTCCGCCCCCCCGCATTAACATTTGCAGAACTCCTCACAATTACAGAAGTCATAGGTAATCCACCTACCATTCCACTTGTCATATTTCCAATCCCTTGCGCAATTAGCTCTCTATTTGTTGGAGAAACTCTTTTTATTGGATCGATTTTATCAATAGCTTCGATACTCAGCAAGGTCTCTAAACTTGCAACTATAGCAATTGTTAGCGCGGTTTTCCAGACATCGGCATTTGTAATGGCAGCGAAATTAGGTGTATTAAATAGCCCCTTAAATTCTCCCCATCCATTAACCACTGGAATTTTAACCATTTGGTCCACTCTCAAAGAATAGGCGGTTTGCTGAAAAATCAGGCTAAGGATAATACCAAAAACAACTACTAGCAAGGGCGCAGGTACTACATTAAGCTTATTGAATTTTGGCCAGAAAATCAAAATACCAATTGATCCGGCACTGATTACAATAGCCGCTAAATTAAATTGCCTCAATGCGGTATTGATCAGGCTAAGCATCCCCTCACCCTCATTTTCAAAAACACTTTCGTCCAAAAAACCAATATCCACACCCAAGGCATGTGGCAGTTGCTTCATAATCAGGATTAATCCGATTGCAGCAAGCATCCCTTCAATTACACTGGAAGGAAAATAGTTCCCTATTGTTCCTGCCTTGAGTAACCCAAGCACAATTTGCATTGCTCCCGCCAGTATTACTGCCAGCAAGAAAGTTTGATAACTGCCCAAGTGTGCAATCGCTCCAAGCACAATAACGGTTAAACCGGCAGCTGGGCCACTTACACTTAATTGTGAACCACTAACACTTGCAACAACGATTCCACCAATTACACCAGTAACAAGTCCCGCGAAAAGCGGTGCTCCAGATGCTAATGCTATACCCAGACATAAGGGTAAAGCCACTAAAAATACGACAAGACTCGCTGGTAGATCCCGCTTTAAATTCTTTTTTAAGATATATTTCTTCACTTCCAATCTTGAAAAGATTGAGCCTTCATTTTGCATAACAATACAATGATTAATCCTGAAACTAATTTACAATAATCACATTACCTGCATATATACCAGGGATGTATTTAAATTAACAGAAGTTTGGTGGCGGAGTGGGAACAGAAGGATGATAGGGATCTACATACCTTTTAAAATGGTCAATAAAAGAGTTACTAATTCCAAAACTTTGTATCAATGGAATGTAAATATCACTGTAAGGAAGATGAAGTAACTTAAAGTCAGTACATTTCAGCAAATCTTTACACGAATCTCCTTCCGAGTGCTCTTGTTCCAGCTGAAGGATCACGGATTTTATTGTCGCCTTATCAATATAACATATAAATACTGGCGCAGCAGAAATAAACATTTTCGCAGAGAAAATGCTCAGAAAGCTGATAACAATATATAAGAGATATCTACGTAAGAACATGTTTTATATCTTCAAATTCTAATTTCAAATGTAACACCTAACGAGACTAATTATCAATAAAAGATGTAAAAAAAATGTAATCACTCTTTTTATTAGCTATAAGCAATCCTAGTGCTGATTTTTATTGCAGGTTTATTATGAAAGTACTGCTTTAACCTTATTTTTGTAGATTCCAACACCCCATAAATGAAAATAATCTTACTTCTGCTGCTGGTTGTCCTGCCTATTCTAGTCTTTAGCCAGAACAATAACGCTCCTTCATCTTATGACCCGCATGATATAAAAATAACCGGTTATTTGCAGACCCAGTTCCAGCAAGCAAAATCTTCCGGGATCTCTTCCTTTTCTGGAGGTGATTTTGCGAAAAATTCTGATAATAGATTTATCATCCGAAGAGGTCGCCTTAAGATTGATCGGGTTGACAAGTATTCCAGTATTGTATTTCAACTTGATGCGACTCAGAATGGTGTCAATTTAATGGACGCTTTTATACAGTTAAATCAACCAGATTATAAACAATTAAGATTAACAGCCGGTCTTTTCAATCGCCCCTTCGGTTATTCCATCGTTTATTCTTCGGGATACCGTGATTTTCCTGAACGTGCACGTATGTTTCAAACATTGATGCCCCGAGAACGCGATATTGGCGCAATGCTGACTTACCTCCCGCTTAAATTTATTACCACTGATTTCGCTATAGTAAATGGAAGCGGATTGTATGCGAGGGATTACGACTCTAAAAAAGATCTGATTGGCAACCTTGCCTTTAAATTTGACAGTCTGGCTAACAAAAAAATACATATTGGTTTTGGCGGATCGTTCTATAAAGGTTCTGTAAGAAACAATACCGAGAGCTATTATACAGATAATGGAGCGGGGTTCAACAAAAACACTAATTCTTCTTATGAAGGAACAAATATTAAAAGGAATTATTTTGGTGGAAATTTACAGCTTCAATATGACCATCCATTTGGCACAACATCTTTTAAAGCAGAATATGTAACAGGAACACAACCTGGCGTAGCTGCTACAAGTACGGTTACAGGAACTTTAGCTAGCCAGAGTTTTACTACTCAGCCAGCAACCGACCTCTATTTAAGAAAGTTTACTGGTTATTACATCTGGTTTACGCAACAAATCCTTAAAAGTAAATTCAATGCACTGGTTGCATATGATGTATATGATCCCAATAGTAAAATCTCAGAAAGAGAAATTGGAGCAGCTAACAACACTACCGCTGGTGATATCAAATTTAGTACATTGGGTTATGGTTTTACTTATCTGGTTAATGCAAGGGTAAAACTTACTATATATAATGAGCGTGTAATTAATTCCGCAACACAGCTAACGGATTATACCAGTGACGTTGATGACGATGTTTTTACTGCACGTCTTCAATATCGCTGGTAATTTTTACATTTATGGATTAAATTGAGATTTATATTCCCATGGAAAATAAAATAGCCGTATTACAAAATAAAATTGAAGAGGCTCATGCAGGTGGTGGGTCCTTAAGGGTAGAAAGTCAGCATAAAAAAGGGAAATTAACTGCTAGAGAACGTCTTCATTTTTTACTCGACGAAGGTTCTTTTGAAGAGATAGGTATGCTGGTTACTCACCGCAGTACTGATTTCGGCATGGAGACCGAGAAATATCCCGGGGATGGTGTGGTAACAGGTTATGGTAATATAAATGGTCGCCTTGTTTACGTATTCTCACAGGATTTCACTGTTTTCGGAGGTTCCTTATCTGAAACACATGCAGAAAAAATCTGTAAAATTATGGAGATGGCACTTAAAAATGGTGCACCACTAATCGGGCTTAATGATAGCGGCGGTGCCCGAATTCAAGAAGGTGTAGTGTCTTTAGGCGGTTATGCAGATATTTTTTACAGAAATGTACAGGCTTCTGGTGTAATTCCCCAGTTATCTGCAATCATGGGCCCATGCGCTGGCGGTGCAGTTTACTCCCCCGCAATCACAGATTTTATACTGATGGTAGAAAATACTTCTTACATGTTCGTAACAGGTCCAAATGTAGTTAAAACCGTGACACATGAACAAGTCACTTCAGAAGAATTGGGCGGTGCATCCACTCATGCAACCAAATCTGGTGTAACTCATTTTTCCTGTATCAATGAACTGGAAGCGATTAACCACCTTAAGCAGTTGCTTACTTACATGCCACAGAATTGTGAGGAAAAACCAGTTGCCTTTAGTTATAATAACGATCAGGATGAATCAAGACCACTTTTAAATAAAGTTATTCCCGACAATGCCAATCAGCCTTATGAAGTTAGAGAGATCATTACGCAATTGGCCGATGAAGATAGTTTCCTGGAAGTACATAAGGACTTTGCAGAAAATATTGTAGTAGGTTTTGCAAGGCTAGCGGGCAACAGTATAGGAATCGTTGCAAACCAGCCAGCATACCTGGCAGGTGTACTCGATAATCATGCTTCTATTAAAGCCGCAAGATTTGTACGTTTTTGTGACTGTTTTAATATCCCTTTACTCGTTTTGGAAGACGTACCTGGGTTTCTGCCAGGTACTGATCAGGAATGGAATGGAATTATTACCAATGGAGCAAAATTACTTTATGCCTTTAGCGAGGCTACAGTACCCCGAATTACGGTAATAACCAGGAAAGCCTATGGCGGAGCATATGATGTAATGAATTCTAAACATATTGGTGCCGATCTTAATTATGCCTGGCCAACAGCAGAGATTGCTGTAATGGGTGCAAAAGGTGCAGCTGAGATCATCTTCAAAAAAGAAATAAATACAGCTGCCAATCCTGCAGAAAAGCTAATAGAAAAAGAAAAAATGTATGCAAGTATCTTTGCCAACCCTTACCGTGCAGCAGAACGTGGATTTGTAGATGAGGTAATTGAACCTTCCACAACACGTTTTAAATTGATAAGAGCATTTAAAATGCTCGAAAATAAAGTTGTGAACACCCCTCGCAAGAAGCATGGAAACATTCCATTGTAAATAAAGCAATCGTTTGTGTGATGCTTAATGCCATCTTTATATATTTGTTATCATAAAAATATAAAGATGGCTAAAAAGAAAGACGATAAACAGAAACATGTAAATGTCGTAAATAAGAAATCACTAGAGTTTTTTGAAGAATATATCAACAACCCATCCCCAACAGGATTCGAATACCCAGGTCAGAAATTATGGCTTGACTATCTTCAACCTTATATTGATGAAAGTTTTATTGATAACTATGGCACAGCAGTAGGTGTAATTAATCCAGAAGCAGAATTTAAAGTAGTTATTGAAGCACATGCTGATGAAATTTCCTGGTTTGTAAACTATATCACTAGCGACGGTCTGATTTATGTGATCAGAAACGGCGGTTCAGATCATCAAATTGCACCTTCTAAGAGAGTAAATATACATACTGATAAAGGGTTGGTAAAAGCCGTTTTCGGATGGCCAGCGATTCATACCCGTGGTGCTGGTGAGAAGGAAGAAGCCCCTGCTTTAAAGAACATTTTCCTGGACTGCGGCTGTACTTCTAAAGAAGAGGTTGAAAACCTGGGCGTGCATGTAGGTTGTGTAATTACTTATGAAGATGAATTCATGGTACTTAACGACCGTTATTATGTAGGCCGCGCATTAGATAACCGTGCTGGTGGGTTCATGATTGCAGAAGTAGCGCGTTTACTAAAAGAAAATAAAAAAGAACTTCCTTTCGGACTATATATTGTTAACTCCGTTCAGGAAGAAATTGGTTTAAGAGGTGCTGAAATGATTGCACATCGCATTAAACCAAATGTAGCTATCATTACTGACGTTACTCATGATACAACCACGCCAATGATTAATAAAATCACGCAAGGCGATCTGGCTTGTGGTCGCGGACCTGTAGTATCTTATGCACCAGCAGTACAAACCAACCTGAACAAATTACTGATAGAAACTGCTGAGAAAAATGATATTCCTTTTCAGCGTCAGGCTTCTTCCCGTTCTACAGGAACAGATACAGATGCTTTTGCTTATTCTAATGGTGGTGTACCGTCCGCGCTAATCTCATTACCATTACGGTACATGCACACTACAGTAGAAATGATCCATAAAGAAGATGTAGATAATGTAATCAGCCTGATCTACCATTCATTGCTGAACATTCAAAAAGATCATGATTTTAAATACAATAGATAATATCTTATTGACTAAATAATAATGAAACCTACCTTATTAATATTGGCAGCCGGGATGGCGAGCCGTTACGGCAGCATGAAGCAGATTGATGGTTTTGGACCTAACGGAGAAACGATTATCGATTATTCTATATATGATGCAATCAAAGCAGGCTTCGGAAAAGTCGTGTTCATTATCAAAGAAGAATTTGAAGAGAATTTCAAATCTATCTTCGAACCTAAACTTAAAGGTAAAATCGAAACCGATTATGTGTTTCAGAATTTTGATCTTAAGCAATATGGAATTGATTTTGAAATCGAAAGAGCTAAACCCTGGGGAACAGGGCACGCCATCCTTGCAGCAAGATATGCAATAAAAGAACCGTTCTGTGTAATCAACGCAGATGATTTTTATGGACTGGATGCATTCGAGAAAATGGTTAAATTCCTTACTGACGAAGTAACGGGAAGTAATTATGCGATGATCGGTTACGAAATTGCCAAAACACTGTCAGATTTTGGCTCAGTATCCCGTGGCGTATGTAAGGTAAGCCATGATGGTTATCTGGAAGAAATCATTGAACGGACAAAGGTTCTGCACGAAGGTGGGGCGGTGATCTATGAAGAAGATGGCGAACAATATCCATTAGCTATTGACACCCGTGTTTCCATGAACTTCTGGGGCTTTACACCAGAAGTATTTAAACTCTCTGAAGAGTTATTTAAAGACTTTGCAAAATCGCATACAAGCGATCCTAAAGCAGAATTCTTTATACCAATTATTGTAGAGACATTATTAAATTCTGAAGGTGCAGATTTTAAAGTAGTACCAACCGACAGTAAATGGTTTGGTGTGACTTATAAAGAAGATAAACCTGTTGTACAAGCCAGCATTGATGACTTGATTAAAGATGGTGTTTATCCTGAAAATTTGTGGAATTAATTCTAATCAGAAAATAATTGTGACAAGCAATAGATAAAAAAAGAAAGGGGCTCAAATCAAATTTGAACCCCTTTTTATTTGAATAATAACGAGATTATTTTTTATCGTCTTTTACTTCTTCAAAGTCAACATCAGTAACGTTATCACCGCTATCTGCTGGTTGAGCTGATTGATCAGCACCACCTGCAGCAGGCGCGCCATCTTGTCCGGCTTTGTACATTTCTTCAGAAGCTTCATTCCATGCAGCTTGCAATTCTTCTTGAGCAGCATCAATATCCGCAAAACTTCTAGCAGCATGAGCAGCTTGTAATTTTGCTAATCCAGCTTCAATCGGTGCTTTTTTATCAGCAGAGATTTTATCACCAAATTCTTTCAATTGTTTCTCTGTAGAGAAGATCAATGCATCAGCACTGTTGATTTTATCAGCTTCTTCTTTAGCAATTTTATCAGCATCAGCATTTTGCTCAGCTTCTTCTCTCATTCTTTTGATTTCTTCTTCTGTTAAACCAGATGAAGCTTCAATACGAATTTTTTGCTCTTTACCAGTAGCTTTATCTTTAGCACTTACATGCAAGATACCGTTAGCATCAATATCAAATGCAACTTCTACTTGAGGTACACCGCGTGGAGCCGGTGGAATACCATCTAAAATGAAACGGCCAATTGTACGGTTCTGAGCAGCCATAGGACGCTCACCTTGTAAAATGTGGATTTCTACTGACGGCTGATTATCGGCTGCTGTAGAGAAAGTTTCAGCTTTCTTAGAAGGAATAGTAGTGTTAGCTTCGATTAATTTAGTCATTACGCCACCCATAGTCTCAATACCTAATGAAAGAGGAGTAACATCTAATAACAATACGTCTTTAACTTCACCAGTTAATACACCACCTTGGATAGCAGCACCGATAGCTACAACCTCATCAGGGTTAACACCTTTAGAAGGATCTTTACCGAAGAATGCTTTAACCGCTTCCTGAATTGCAGGAATACGTGTAGAACCACCAACTAAGATAATTTCATCGATATCTGATGTTTTCAAACCAGCATTTTTCAATGCAGATTTACAAGGCTCGATAGTACGTTTGATCAGATCAGAAGCTAATTGCTCAAATTTAGCACGGCTTAAAGATCTAACTAAGTGTTTCGGGCCACTTGCATCAGCAGTAATATATGGTAAGTTGATTTCTGTTGAAGTAGTGCTTGATAATTCAATTTTAGCTTTCTCAGCAGCTTCTTTCAAACGTTGTAATGCCATTGGGTCCTGAGCCAAGTCCATTCCATTTTCAGTTTTGAATTCTGCAGCTAACCAGTCAATGATAATGTGGTCAAAGTCATCACCACCTAAGTGAGTATCACCATCAGTAGATTTTACTTCAAAAACACCATCACCTAATTCTAATACAGAAACATCATGAGTACCACCACCGCAGTCAAAAACTACGATTTTCATGTCTTTGTGCGCTTTATCAAGACCGTAAGCCAATGCAGCTGCAGTAGGCTCGTTGATAATACGTTTAACTGTCAAACCAGCAATTTCACCAGCCTCTTTAGTAGCCTGACGTTGTGCGTCATTGAAATAAGCAGGAACAGTAATAACTGCTTCAGTCACTTCATGACCTAAAAAGTCTTCAGCAGTTTTTTTCATTTTCTGCAAGATCATCGCTGATATCTCTTGTGGAGTATATTTACGATCATCGATTTCAACTCTTGGTGTGTTGTTATCACCTTTGACTACTTTGTAAGGTACACGACCAGCTTCTTTAGAAACCTCAGCAAAGCTGCTGCCCATAAAGCGCTTGATTGAATAAATTGTTTTTGTTGGGTTAGTGATCGCCTGGCGTTTTGCAGAATCACCTACTTTACGTTCTCCATTTTCTGCAAAAGCAACAATGGATGGCGTTGTACGTTTCCCCTCACTGTTGGCTATAACTACAGGTTCGTTACCTTCCATTACGGCTACGCAAGAGTTTGTTGTTCCTAAGTCTATACCAATAATTTTTGACATGTTATTTATCTTTATTTTTGTTATGAATTCTTGTTTTACTTTTTCTATTTAACAAGCAATGTGCCAATTGGCATTTGGCAGGCAAACAGACATTCGATTTTATATTTCGGTTAAAATGTAAATAAAAACCATTTACAATTCTGACAGGTTGTCAGCTTTGAATTTTAAGCTGGCATTAAATCATTTAGAGCTCAAATAGTTTTTCAAGGTGGTGATAACCAATCCCAAAATATTCCTTTGTTTTTTTTATCTTATCTAATAATCCTGGCTTTGGGGCTTCCGCCGATTTTGTTTTAATACCCACAATCAAGACATTCTTCGGAGTATGTGCATCAGAGATAAATTCAAAAACTTTAGTCTTATAATTGAAATACTCAAGTATTAGTGCGCGGATCCCATCAGTTACCATTTCGGCTTGTCTTTCCAGAAAAATACCGTACTTAGTCAGAAAGTCCAGTTCATTACTCGTCTTTCCTTTTTCAATTTGCTTCCTGATCTGTTTATGGCAGCATGGCGCTACTACAATTAGTTCTGCTCCAGATTTGATGCCTTTGTAGATTGCATCATCCGTTGCTGTATCACAAGCGTGTAAAGCAATCAGCAGGTCAGTCCCCGTTGCATCATACTCTTCAATTGTACCCTGTACAAAATTTAGCCCTACGAACCCAGAAGATACAGCAATCTGATTACACAAATCAACAAGGTCTTGCCGGTACTCTACCCCTGTTACCTTTACATCTGTCTTCAGCACATTTATCAAATAATCATATAAAGCAAACGTCAGGTATCCTTTTCCAGATCCCATATCTACTACTTGTTTAAAAGCTTTAGCTGGCAAAGTCCTGATCAATGGATCTAACAAGGCTACATATTGGTTAATCTGTTTATACTTATCCTGGGCATTCTTATATACAACGCCTGATCCATCGGTAATTTTCAATTCCTGTAAATAGGATTTACCTGCGGGCTGAATTAACCGTTTCTTTTCTTTGTTATGCGATAAAACAGGTTGTACAGCCAACTGTAACTGACGCTCCCTGATAGAAACATTAGATTTTTTATCATACTCAACAATTACCTCTTTGCCAGTACTAAAAAATGTACAAATTCTGAAATCATTGCTAATAAAATGACTGATACGCACAAGCCCATCAACAATTGGGAAATTCTTTACGATATCCCTCGTTTTATTACGATAAGTAAATGAAAGCATCTCTTCCTTCTTGATCTTAATCCTGCGTACATAAACATTTTTAAGTTCCTTGTCATTCCCCTGGTAGTTCCCAAGAGAGACTTTTATAAAGGTATCAGCTAATATGCTAGCTGCTAGCTGCTGATGAAAATCCTGAAGAATAGTTTGATTGGACATAAATGAATTTATTAACTATTGTCTTGCAAATAAGAAAAGCCCTGTCCAACAAAGAACAGGGCTTTTATATCATGATGAGGAAGAATATTATTCTCCTTTATCCGCTTTTGTTTCTTCAGCAGCTGGTTCTTCAACCACTTCTGCAGTTTCAACAGGAGCTTCAGCCTTAGCAGGTGCTTCAGTAGCATCTTCTTTTTTAGCTTTGCTTCTACCACGACGAGTAGTTTTCTTCTCAGCAGCAGCAGTATCTACACCATAAACTTCATTGTAATCAACTAGTTCGATCAATGCCATTTCAGCATTATCACCCAACCTGTTGTTTAATTTGATAATTCTAGTGTAACCACCCGGACGATTAGCAACTTTAGCTGCAACATCACGGAATAATTCAGTAACTGTATCTTTATCCTGTAAGTAACTAAATACGATACGACGAGAGTGTGTAGTATCTAATTTAGATTTAGTGATCAGGGGCTCAACATACATACGCAAAGCTTTTGCTTTTGCCAAAGTTGTTGAAATCCTTTTGTGTTTGATCAGTGATGAGGCCATGTTAGCCAACATCGCTTTACGATGGGAGTCAGTTCTGCCTAAGTGGTTGTTTTTTTTACCGTGTCTCATTTTGATTTTATTCAGTGTGTACCGTCTCTTTTAAATTAAAGAGGGAATTACACACTATTAACAATATTGTTATTTGTTGCGCTGAAATTATTCGCTTTCTTCCAGTTTGTATTTACCTAAATTCATACCGAATGATAATTGTTTAGATTTAACCAGTTCCTGGATTTCAGTTAATGATTTCTTACCAAAGTTTCTGAATTTTAACATGTCAGCCACATCGTAAGAAACAAGATCAGCCAGCGTACGGATATCAGCAGCCTTTAAGCAGTTTAATGCACGAACTGACAAGTCCAAATCAACTAATTCAGTTTTAAGGATTTTGCGCATATGCAAAATTTCCTCATCAACTTCTTTAGTTTCTTCTTTAGCCTGAGATTCAAGCACTAAATTCTCATCAGAGAATAGCATGAAATGCTGGATTAATATCTTAGCTGCTTCTTTCAACGCTTCTTCAGGATGAATAGATCCATCTGTAGCAATCTCCAGAATTAATTTTTCATAATCTGTTTTTTGTTCAACACGATAGTTTTCAATCGTGTATTTTACATTTTTCATTGGGGTAAAGATCGAATCGATCGCAATTACACCAACAACAGCATCATTAATTTTATTCTCTTCAGCCGGCACATAACCTCGTCCTTTGTTGATAGTTAATTCTACCTCTAAAGTAACTGATTTCTCCATGTTACAAATTACGAAATCCGGGTTAAGAACTTCGAAGTTGTTAGAGAATTTAGTTATATCACCTGCAAGAAATTGATCCTGGCCATTAACTACAATAAAAACTTTTTCAGATTCACCTGAATCACCAGCTTTTTTAAAACGAACTTGTTTTAAATTAAGGATAATTTCAGTTAAATCCTCTACAACACCTTTCATTGTAGAAAACTCATGTGATACGCCAGAAAAACGAATACTAGTAATGGCATAACCTTCTAACGAAGAAAGAAGAATTCTTCTTAAGGCATTACCAATTGTTACACCGAAACCGGGTTCTAAGGGACGAAATTCAAATATACCATCGAAATCTGTTGATTTCTGCATGATGACCTTATCGGGTTTCTGAAATGCTAAAATTGCCATTTATAATGTTTTTAGATCGTTATTGAATATTAGGTAACGTATAAAAATTAGCTACCTAATCAGGCAGCTAATTAAATAGATTACTTAGAGTATAACTCTATAATAAGGTTTTCTTTGATATTTTCTGGAATCTCGTCACGATTAGGATAAGCTAAGAATTTTCCAGTTAACTCAGATGCATTCCAGTCTAACCAATTAAATTTATTGATTACCCTGCCTGCTACTGAATTAGTGATGCTTTCCAATGTTTTAGATTTTTCACGTACTGCAACAACATCACCTGCTTTTAATTGGTAAGAAGGGATATTTACTACTTCACCGTTCACTGTTACGTGTTTATGGCTAACTAACTGGCGTGCAGCAGAACGAGTAGTTGCAATACCTAATCTATAAACGGTATTATCTAAACGAGCTTCTAATAATTGTAATAAGTTATCTCCTGTAATTCCTTGACGGGAAGATGCTTTAGTAAACAAGTTACGGAACTGACGCTCTAATACACCATAAGTATATTTAACTTTCTGTTTTTCCATTAACTGTACTGAATATTCAGATTGTTTACCTCTTCTTTTAGACGCACCATGTTGTCCAGGAGGATAGTTTTTTCTGTCTAGTACTTTATCAGGGCCGAAAATTGGCTCTCTGAATTTACGCGCGATTTTGGACTTGGGTCCTGTATATCTTGCCATTGCTTTTTGTTTTAAAGTATCATACAACCTGAAGCTGCAGACTCTTAGCTTTAAAAATTAATAAATTAAACTCTTCTCTTCTTAGGAGGACGACATCCGTTGTGTGGAAGCGGTGTGATATCTTTGATTGAGGTAACTTCGATACCAGAGATTTGCAATGTTCTAATTGCAGACTCACGACCTGAACCCGGACCTTTAACAAAAACTTCTACTTTACGCAGACCTAAATCAAATGCTACTTTACCGCAATCAGATGCAGCTTGACCTGCAGCATATGGAGTGTTCTTTTTAGAACCCTTGAATCCCATTTTACCTGCTGAAGACCATGAAATAGTTTGACCGTTGTTATTTGTTAAGGTAACAATGATATTGTTAAAAGTCGCATTGATGTGTGCCTGACCGATTGGTTCAATAACAACAATACGCTTTTTGGTTACTTTTTTACTCTTAGCCATAATTATTATTCGTTACTAATTTTATTTAGTAGCTTTTTTCTTGTTAGCAACTGTTTTTCTCTTGCCTTTACGTGTACGAGAATTGTTCTTAGTGCGTTGTCCACGTACTGGTAAACCTTTTCTGTGACGTAATCCACGGTAACAACCGATATCCATTAAACGTTTGATGTTTAACTGAACCTCAGAACGTAAAGCACCTTCTACTTTCACGCCGTCGTTAATGATGGTACGAATTGCTGATAACTCATCATCAGACCAATCCTGTACTTTTTTGCTAAAATCGATACCTGCTTCAGTTAAAATTCTCTGAGCAGTTGATCTGCCTACACCGAAGATGTAAGTTAGTCCAATTTCGCCTCTTTTGTTTCTTGGTAAATCTATACCTGATATCCTTGCCATATTTGTACTAAATGTTTGATTATTTGACGACAGATTGAGTAACCTGTACATTCAATCCAATCATACCTCAATAATTTTGTTTACCCTTGACGCTGTTTGTACTTAGGATTTTTCTTGTTTATTACGTAAAGTTTGCCTTTACGACGAATAATCTTGCAATCAGCGCTGCGTTTTTTAATTGATGACCTAACTTTCATTTTATTTATATCTATAAGTAATCCTGCCTTTTGACAAATCGTAAGGCGACATCTCTAATTTAACTTTATCCCCAGGTAAAATTTTAATGTAGTGCATTCTCATTTTACCAGAGATATGAGCAATAATTTCGTGACCATTTTCAAGTTCAACCCGAAACATGGCATTTGATAATGCTTCTCTTATAACACCGTCTTGTTCAATCGAGGCTTGTTTAGCCATATAATATTGATTTTTACTTAATTAGCTGCTACTAAACAGGGTTGCAAAATTAAATAAAAATATTTAATTATTTACCTTTTTTCTTTTAAAACTTCTTCAATAAATGAAAAGGTCGATAAAACGTCTGCCTTGCCCTTTTTTATCGCAACAGTGTGCTCAAAATGTGCTGATGGTTGATTATCTCTACTCGTTACAGTCCAACCATCAGACCAAAACTTTACATTCGCGGTACCAGCATTAATCATTGGCTCTATGGCAATTACCATTCCCTCCTCTAATTTCATGCCGGATCCCCTTCTTCCATAATTTGGAACTTCGGGTTTCTCATGCAACTGAACGCCAACACCATGACCAACAAGTTCTCTTACTACACCAAATCCGTTTTCTTCGGCTAAAGACTGAACAGCGAAACCAACATCTCCGATCCTGGATCCAACCACTGCTTTATCGATTGCCCGCTTTAAACACTCTTGGGTAACATCGACTAATTTTTGACGGTCAGCACTTATCTCTCCAATTGAGAAGGTAAATGCCGAGTCTCCAAAAAACTTGTTTTTAATAACACCACAATCTACGGAAATCAAATCGCCTTCCTGAATCACATAATCATTTGGAAATCCGTGAACAACCTGCTCATTAGGAGAAATACATAGTGAGTATGGAAATCCGTTGTAGTTTAGAAATGCAGGTATTGCACCGTTATCTTTAATATAAGTCTCCGCAATCGTGTTCAAATATTTAGTGGTAACTCCTGGTCCTATTACCTTTGCAACTTCTGCAAGAGTCTTTGATACCAGTAACGAGCTCTCTCTAATTAGTTCAACCTCCTCCGGAGACTTATAATATATTTTAGACATCCAATAATTAAATTACCGCGCTGCTATCGCTTGTGCTTGCAGCTGGTACACCGGTACGTCCTGTAACTCTTCCTGTTTTCATTAATCCATCATAGTGACGCATTAATAAGTAACTTTCAATCTGCTGTAAAGTGTCTAATACAACTCCTACTAGGATAAGCAAGGAAGTACCTCCATAGAAATGGGCAAACTCAGACTTAATACCAAACTTAACTGCTAATGATGGAAGGATGGCAATTATTGCTAAGAATACAGAACCTGGAAAGGTGATCTTAGAAATAACATCGTCAATAAATGATGAGGTAGGTAAACCCGGTTTAATACCAGGAATAAATCCACCATTTTTCTTCATGTCGTCAGACATCTGTACTGGATTAACAGTAATCGCAGTATAGAAGAAAGTAAAGGCAATGATTAAAAATGCAAAAGTTAAGCTATAGGCCAGTGAAGTAGGATCACTAAACTGGATTAACCATGTATTTTGCAATGAAGGGAAAAACTGTGTAAGTGTAGTAGGGATAAACATCAAAGCCTGCGCAAAGATGATCGGCATTACACCTGCAGCATTAACCTTCAATGGAATGTATTGTCTAACACCACCAAATTGTCTGCTACCAACGATACGTTTTGCATACTGAACAGGCACCTTACGGACACCTTGGACAATAAGAATAGTAAACATTACTACAGCGAACAGTGCAACGATCTCAAGGACTAGGGCAATTAAACCTCCGTCACCAACAAACCTTGAACTAATCTCCTGCTGTAAAGCGATTGGTAAACGGGCGATAATACCCACCATGATAATCAGTGAAATACCATTTCCAATACCTTTATCAGTAATTTTTTCACCTAACCACATTACAAACAGGGTACCTGCCGATAATACGAACGTTGAAAGAACAAAGAACAAAGTATGGTCTATCAGAATTGCTTCTGCAGGGACCTGTGTCTTCACATAACCAACAGCCTGAACAGCTGTAATAGCTACGGTTAAATACCTGGTAATTTGATTTAATTTATTCCTGCCACTCTCTCCTTCTTTTTGCATTTTCTGGAAAGAAGGTACAGCGATACCTAATAACTGAACTACAATTGATGCAGAAATATATGGCATAACTCCTAGTGCTAAGATAGAAACACGGGAAAATGATCCCCCGGCAAACATATCCAACAGACCTAAGATTCCAGATTTCTGATTATCGCCTAGCGCTGTTGCATCAACGCCTGGTAAAACAACGTGAGAAACAAACCTATAGACCAAAAGAATTACGAGCGTAAAAACTATACGCTCTTTTAATTCTTGAATTTTCCAAATATTACTTAAAGTAGTAAACAGCTTCTTCATTAATTACAATTTTTCGATTGAGCCTCCAACAGCTTCAATTGCTTTTTGTGCAGTTGCAGAGAAAGCATGCGCTTTAACTTCAACTTTAGATTTTACCTCACCACGTCCAAGGATTTTAACCAAGTCGTTTTTATGTGCTAAACCATGCTCTTGCAAGATCGCAAAATCAATAGTAGTCAGGCTAAATCTCTCAGCTAAACCTTGTAATACGTCTAAGTTAACGCCTACATATTCAACACGGTTAATTGGCTTGAAACCTACCTTAGGTACACGGCGTTGCAATGGCATCTGTCCACCTTCAAAACCGATTTTAGTTTTGTGTCCTGAACGTGATCCAGCACCTTTATGACCACGTGTTGAAGTTCCACCACGACCAGATCCGGTACCACGACCAATTCTTTTACTATTTTTTGTAGAACCTATTGCAGGTTTTAAATTACTTAAGTTCATTTTTGAAACTTATTGTGCTACCCTTCGCTTTCACTAATCAGGGTAACGGTTAAACATATACAGAGGTTGCAAATGTAGCAATATAAACTACTTTTGCAACCTCTGCGAATTATATACTTTCTATGGCAACTAAGTGATTCACTTTTCTTACCATTCCAATGATAGCAGCGTTAGCTTCAACTTCAACAGACTGGTTCATTTTTTTTAAACCTAATGCCTGCATAGTTCTTTTTTGACGTTCGCTTCTGTCAATGATACTTTTTACCTGGGTTATTCTGATCTTAGCCATGTTCTTATCCGTTAAAAACTTTGTTTAAATCAACACCACGTTGTTGTGCTACTGTATAAGCATCACGCATTTTTGTTAAAGCATCAACAGTTGCTTTTACCACGTTGTGAGGATTTGATGAACCTTTTGATTTTGCTAATACGTTATGTACACCAGCACTTTCTAATACAGCGCGCATTGCACCACCTGCGATAACACCTGTACCTACTGCTGCTGGTTTGATTAATACAAAACCACCAGAGAATTTACCGATTTGTTCGTGAGGAACAGTACCATTAAGCAAAGGAACTTTTACTAAGTTCTTTTTAGCATCATCGATACCTTTCGCAATTGCTTCTGTAACTTCTTTCGCTTTACCTAAACCGTAACCTACGATTCCATTTTCATCTCCAACAACTACGATAGCTGAGAAACTGAAAGTACGACCACCTTTGGTTACTTTGGCAACACGTTGTATACTAACTAAACGGTCTTTTAATTCGACCTCGCTAGTCTTAACTCTTTTTATATTGATAGTTGACATCCTTATCTATTTTCAGATTAAAATACTAAACCAGCTTCACGGGCACCTTCTGCCAATGACTTAACGCGACCATGGTATAAGTAGCCATTTCTATCGAAAACAACTTCTTTAATTCCAGCTGCGATTGCTTTTTCAGCTACTAATTTACCTACAGCTACAGATTGCTCTGATTTATTGCCATTACCAGAAAAATCTTTTGATAATGAAGATGCTGATACCAGTGTGCTTCCAGTTACGTCGTTAATGATCTGCGCATAAATTCCTTTATTGCTTCTATAAACTGATAAACGTGGACGGCTTTCAGAACCGGTCAATCTTTTTCTGATTCCTTTTTTTATACGATCTCTACGAGATAATTTTTTCCCTGCCATGATGATTATTTTTTAGAAGCCGATTTACCTGCTTTTCTTCTTAACACTTCTCCTACAAACTTGATACCTTTACCTTTGTATGGCTCTGGTGCACGTAATGAGCGTATTTTCGCTGCTACTTGCCCAATCAGTTGTTTGTCAATACTTTCTAAAATGATTTTAGGTGTCTGACCTTTTTCTGAAGTTGTAGTTACTTTAATCTCTTCCGGTAATTGGAATACATAATGGTGAGAATAACCTAAAACAAGATCCAGGGTATTACCTGTATTAGTTGCGCGGTAACCCACACCTACTAATTCCTGTGATATTTTATAACCTTCTGTTACACCAATAACCATATTATTGATCAATGAACGGTATAAACCGTGCAATGCTTTGTGTCTCTTTTGCTCAGTTGGACGAGTAACTGTTAAAGTTCCATCTTCCTGACTAACAGTGATATCTGTATCTACTGCTTGTGTTAATTCACCTTTTGGTCCTTTTACTGTTACTACATTAGCTGCATCAACTGTAATTGTTACTCCAGAAGGGATACTAATTGGGGCTCTTCCTATTCTTGACATTTTGCTATCCTCCTTTAATTAATAAACGTGACACAAAACTTCGCCACCAATGTTTAGTCTAGCTGCTTCTTTATCAGTCATTACTCCCTTAGAAGTAGACAAGATAGCGATACCTAAACCGTTCAATACTCTTGGCATATTATCAACGCCTGCATACTGCCTTAAACCTGGTTTGCTGATACGCGCCAATGTGCGGATCGCAGGTATTTTAGTAATTGGATTGTACTTTAAAGCGATTTTAATCGTTCCTTGTACAGTAGTGTCTTCGAACTTGTAGTTAGCGATGTAACCTTTGTCGAAAAGTACTTTTGTGATTTCCTTTTTAAGGTTTGATGCAGGAATTTCTACAATTCTGTGATTTGCCTTAATGGCATTTCTTACTCTTGTAAGATAATCTGCTATTGGATCTGTATTCATTTTTATTTATTTGTGATAGTGGTTTCCTTTCCGAACTATTCGGAGCGACCTTCCATCGGTTAATTTTTTTTGTTAAACGTATAACGTTAGTTACTCCCTACATAGGGAACAACTAACGAAAACGATTTTTACCAGCTTGCTTTAGTTACTCCAGGAATTTTTCCTGCTAAAGCCATATCACGGAACGTAACCCTTGATATACCGAAAGTACGCATGTAACCACGAGGACGTCCAGTTAATTTACAACGGTTGTGTAAACGTACTGCAGATGAGTTTTTAGGTAACTTATCTAATCCTTCATAATCACCGGCAGCTTTTAATTCTGCACGTTTGTCTGCATATTTAGCTACTAATTTCTGGCGCTTAACTTCGCGAGCTTTTACTCCTTCTTTTGCCATTATTGATCTGTATTAGGTGTTTGGTTTTTAAACGGTAATCCAAATTGCTTTAACAATTCTAATGCTTCAACATCAGTAGTTGCTGTTGTTACAAAGGTAATATCCATTCCTAAAATCTTAGAGATTTTGTCAATGTTGATCTCAGGGAAGATGATTTGTTCAGTAATACCCAATGTGTAGTTACCTTTTCCATCAAATCCTTTATCGTTAATACCTTTGAAGTCACGGATACGTGGCAAAGCTACGGAAATTAAACGATCTAAAAACTCAAACATGTTGTTATCACGTAAAGTTACACGTACACCAACCGGCATACCTTTACGTAATTTGAAGTTTGAGATATCTTTTTTAGATTTCGCACCTACTGCCTGCTGACCAGAAATCGTGCTCATCTCTAAAATAGAGCTGTCCATGATCTTTTTATCAGTTACAGAGAAACGACCAACACCCTGGTTGATAGCGATCTTCTCTAACTTAGGAACCTGCATTACGCTTTTGTAAGCGAATTTTTCTTTAAGTGCAGTTACGATTTCCTCTTTGTATTTAGTCTTTAATCTTGGTATGTAAGTCATTATTTGATCTCCTCTCCTGATTTTTTAGATACCCTAACTAATTTCCCATCAGCATTAAGCTTTCTGCCAACACGCGTAGTTTTTCCAGTTTTAGGATCTACCAACGCAACGTTAGAAATATGAAGAGCAGCCTCTTTTTTAATGATACCACCGTTTGGAGTAGCAGCATTTGGTTTTGTATGTTTCGATACAAGGTTCACACCTTCTACCAGAATTCTACTTTTAGTAATTAATACTGAAAGTACTTTACCTTCCTGGCCTCTTGAATCACCAGCGATAACCTTTACTAAATCTCCTTTACGGATTTTAATTTTAGGTTGAACAGTTACTTTATTTTTCATATTATAATACCTCCGGTGCTAATGATACAATTTTCATGAATTGTTTTTCACGCAGTTCTCTCGCTACCGGGCCAAAAATACGTGTACCACGCGGCTCATCTTGTGCATTTAACAACACTGCTGCATTGTCATCAAAACGGATATAAGAACCATCCTTACGTCTGATTTCTTTTTTCGTTCTAACTACAACTGCTTTAGAAACTGTTCCTTTTTTAATGTTTCCTGAAGGAAGTGCGCTTTTCACGGTAACAACGATTTTGTCACCAATTGACGCGTACCGTTTACCGGTTCCACCAAGTACACGAATAACGAGTACTTGTTTTGCGCCGCTATTGTCGGCTACGTTTAGTCTTGATTCCTGTTGTACCATGTTATTTAGCCCTCTCTAAAATTTCCACTAATCTCCAGTTCTTGTTCTTACTCAGCGGACGAGTCTCCATGATCAGTACTGTATCACCAATACCGCAATCGTTTTTCTCGTCATGAGCCATAAATTTGGTAGTTTTCTTAACAAACTTACCATAGATCGGGTGTTTCACTTTACGTTCAACCGCCACAACAACAGACTTATCCATTTTGTTGCTTACCACCAACCCGGTTCTTGTTTTTCTTAATTGTCTTTCCATTTCGACTCTAAAGTTATTTAGTTTCACTAGCTGACTCAGCTTTACGCTTAGTCATTTCAGTATTTAATCGGGCGATGTCTTTTCTTACCTTATTGATACGGGTAGGATTCTCTATAGCCGAAATTGTATGTGCAAATTTTAACTTAACTAAGTTTTCTGTTTCTTCTGCAATCCTGACTACTAGTTCTTCTTTTGAAAGCCCTATGATTTCTGAGTTCTTCATTTTATTAATTTTTATGTTCTGGATCTAGCGGTTATAAAAACAAGTTATTTACAACATTGACCCCAAAACTTTTTTATGCTTCTACGTAATCTCTACGTACTACAAATTTTGTTTGGATAGGTAATTTTTGAGCGGCTAATCTCATCGCTTCTTTAGCAACTTCTAAAGATACGCCTTCAGCTTCAAAAATGATGCGTCCTGGTCTTACAACGGCTACCCAGTATTCCGGAGCACCTTTACCTTTACCCATACGTACTTCAGCTGGTTTCTTAGTTACCGGTTTGTCCGGGAAAATTCTAATCCACACCTGGCCTTCACGTTTCATGAAACGAGTTACCGCAATACGGGCTGCCTCTATCTGACGACTGGTAATCCAAGTCGCCTCTAAAGATTTAATCCCGAAAGACCCGAATGACAATTCAGCTCCACGAGAAGCTAAACCTTTCATCCTGCCTTTTTGCATCTTTCTGAACTTCGTTCTTTTTGGCTGTAACATGTTATTCTAATATTATCGTTAAACGATTTGTTAACTAATTATTTACGAGGACCTCTGTTAGGAGTATTTCCGCCTCTATTATCTCTACCTGGACCGCCTTGACCCGGACCACCTTGACCTGGACCTCTTCCGCCACGACCGGCACCGCCTTTATTGTCGTTTCTTCTGTCGCCACCGCCACGGTTATCTCTGTCTCTGCCACCTGCACCAAAAGCGCCTTCAGGTCTGCCACCTTTACCAGGAGCGTTGCTTACTGCACCAATGTTTGGAGAAAGATCACGTTTACCGTAAACTTCACCTTTACAGATCCATACTTTAACACCGATCTTACCATAGGTAGTCAATGCCTCAGCTAATGCATAGTCAATATCAGCACGGAAAGTATGCAAAGGAATTCTTCCTTCTTTATACTGCTCGTTACGCGCCATCTCTGCTCCGCCTAAACGACCTGAAGTCATTATTTTGATACCTTCAGCTCCCATACGCATTGTTGATGCGATAGTCGACTTCATGGCTCTACGGAAAGAGATCCTTGCTTCTAATTGTTTTGCTACACCTTCTGCTACCAGTTGTGCATCAAGCTCAGGACGTTTGATCTCAAAAATGTTAATTTGAATCTCTTTTTTTGTAAGTTTCTTTAACTCTTCTTTGATCTTGTCAACCTCAGCTCCTGCTTTTCCGATAACGATACCCGGACGTGCAGTGTGGATAGTTACCGTGATACGTTTTAATGTACGTTCGATAACAACCTTAGCTACACCGCCTTTAGCGATACGTACAGAAAGGTATTTTCTTATTTTTTCGTCCTCAACTAATTTGTCAGCATAGTTGTTGCCACCGAACCAGTTAGAATCCCAACCTCTGATGATTCCTAACCTTGCTCCTATTGGATGTGCTTTTTGTCCCATTTCTACTAATTAGTTTGAGTTTCAACGATTTTACTATCTACTATCAAAGTTACGTGGTTAGAACGTTTACGTATTCTGTAACCACGGCCTTGTGGTGCTGGTCTCAGTCTTTTCAACTGACGGCCACCGCCAACCATTATTGTTTTAACATATAACTGGTTTTCTTCAGGGCGAGAACCTTCATTTTTAGTTTCCCAGTTTTTGATTGCTGATAACAAAAGTTTTTCAACTCTTATTGCTGCATCTTTATTGGTAAATTTCAAAATATGTAATGCTTTCTCAACACGCTCACCTCTGATAAGATCTACAACCAAACGCATCTTACGCGGTGAGGTTGGACAATTGTTTAATTTCGCTACTGCTTCCATCTCTTAATTATTTTTTCTTTTCAGAGTGACCCCTAAATGTTCTGGTTGGAGCAAACTCTCCCAGCTTGTGACCAACCATGTTTTCTGTTACGTATACCGGTATAAATTTATTACCGTTATGCACTGCAAATGTATGATTCACGAAATCTGGTGAAATCATCGATCTGCGAGACCAAGTTTTAATGACAGACTTTTTGCCTGATTCATTCATAGATACTACTTTCTTCTCTACGTTATGGTCAATATAAGGTCCTTTTTTAATCGAACGTGCCATTATTTCTTCCTTTTCTCTATGATGAAACGATTTGAGTATTTTTTAAGTTGACGAGTCTTGAAGCCTTTAGAATATAAACCATTCCTTGATCTTGGCTGACCACCTGATGAACGACCTTCACCACCACCCATAGGGTGATCGACAGGGTTCATGGCTACCGGACGTGTTCTAGGACGACGACCTAACCAACGCTTACGACCTGCTTTACCTAATACTTCATTTGCATGATCCGAATTGGAAACTGAACCTATAGTAGCTAAACATGTAGTTAAAATAGATCTTACTTCACCTGATGGCATTTTCAATGTAGCATATTTACCATCACGTGCTGCTAATTGTGCATAAGCACCAGCACTACGAGCCAATTGTGCTCCACGACCTGGATGAATCTCCACGTTGTGTACAATCGAACCCAATGGTATGTTCGCTAATTTCAAAGTATTTCCAACTTCAGGAGTTGCTGTATCACCCGATACTACTTTTTGCCCAACTTGCAATCCTTGCGGTGCAATAATATAACGCTTCTCGCCGTCCACATAATGTAATAATGCGATACGTGCAGTACGGTTTGGATCGTATTCAACAGTAGCTACTGTTGCAGGAATATCAAACTTATCACGTTTAAAGTCAATTAAACGATAAGATTTTTTATGACCACCACCCATGTAGCGCATAGTCATCTTTCCTGTATTGTTACGTCCTCCCGATTTCTTAGAAGAAACAACCAATGATTTTTCGGGCTTGGTTGCTGTAATCTCCTCAAAACTAGCACCAACTCTAAAGCGGGTACCCGGAGTAACTGGTTTAAATTTTCTTAAGCCCATAGTTATAAATAATTCAATTCTTATTAAATATTCGCGTAATAATCAATCGTTTCACCTGCTGCCAGAGTAACAATCGCTTTTTTGTATTTCGGGCTACGACCCGTAACTAAACCACCTTTAGTATTTCTTGATTTTAATTTCCCGTTAACAATCATAGTATTGATTGCAAGGATATTAACACCATACATTTTTTCGATAGCTTGTTTGATTTGCAATTTGTTTGCTTTGTGTTCTACTTTGAAAGTAAAGCGGCTTGATTTTTCCGTAAGAGCCGAAGCTTTTTCGGTTAATATTGGTTTCTTTAAAAATTCCATATTATTTGGCAAATGCCTCCTCCAATGTTTTAACAGTGTTAGCAGTTAACAAAAGTTTACCACAGTTTAATACATCATAAGTATTCAACTGATCAGCGGTAATTACTTTCACTTTCTGAATGTTTCTGCTTGATAAATAAATATTGTTATCCTGTACAGGCAAAACCAACAAAGTTTTTTCACCAGTTAAGCTTAACGCGTTAACTAAGTTCACGTAGTTTTTAGTTTTGATTGAATCAAAGCTGAAATCTTCTAAAACAAGGATGTTGTTATCCTGTGCTTTGTATGACAACGCAGATTTACGTGCCAATGATTTTAATTTTTTATTCAATTTGAAACTGTAATCACGTGGCTGAGGACCGAATACACGACCACCACCATTAAACAATGGAGATTTGATACTACCCGCACGGGCACCACCAGTTCCTTTTTGTTTATACAATTTGCGGGTTGAACCAGCAATCTCATTACGTTGTTTAGATTTGTGAGTTCCCTGACGTTGGTTAGCCAAATACTGTTTCACATCTAAATAAATCGCATGATCGCTAGGTGTTACACCAAATACCGACTCAGGAAGCTGCACCTTGGCACCTGTCTCTTTTCCTGAAATGTTTACTACATTAATCTCCATCTGCTTACTTATCTAAGATTACGTAAGAACCTTTAGCTCCTGGAATGGAACCACTAACTACAACAAGATTTTGATCAGCATAAACTTTCAAAACTTGTAAGTTCTGAACTTTCACTCTGTCTCCACCCATTCTACCTGCCATACGCATACCTTTAAATACACGCGCAGGATAAGATGCAGCACCCAATGAACCCGGCGCACGCATTCTGTTGTGCTGACCGTGAGTTTGACCACCAACACCGGCAAATCCATGGCGTTTCACAACACCCTGAAAACCTTTACCTTTTGATGTTCCAACAACATCCACAAAATCGCCTTCAGCAAAAATGCTAACTGTTACAGTGTCGCCTAAACTTACAGGCTCTTCGAACGGTTCGAATTCTACTAATTTGCGTTTTGGGGTAGTGTTTGCTTTCGCAAAATGGCCCATAAGAGGTTTGGTAGTGTTTTTCTCTTTAGCTTCACTGAAGCCTAACTGAACTGAAACGTAACCGTCTTTCTCTTCGGTCTTAACCTGTGTAACTACACAAGGCCCAGCTTCGATCACCGTACAAGGAATGTTTCTTCCTTCGGCGTCGAAAATGCTGGTCATTCCTACTTTTTTTCCAATAATACCTGACATTTTCTTTTTTAATTTTTAACACCCATCGAAGCAGTAGGGCTTCGTTCAAGGTGGATACACTTTCCCGTTAAGGGAGGGCAAAAATAAGAAAGAAATCTTAATTTTCAAACAGTTAGCACATTATTTTTTCAAATAAATGCCATTATTTTTGGACATATCGTATAAAGTGCAGTTAAAACCAGTTTTTAACCTACTAGCTTGTTACTCAAACTGATCAGTATGATACACAGTACAAACAACCCGATGAGAACATAAAGGTAATCACGCTCGATCAGAAAGCTGAAAATCGAGAATACGATCCGGGTAACGGGGGTAAAAATTAACAGTACTGTACCGAACTGAATTATGGCTTTACTATCTAACTTACTTAAACCCTGAAAGATAGCTGATATAGAAGAATATTCCGTTTTTTTCGGATCAAATTTATGATAGTCGACCGTGTCGTTGTGATAAACGATCAGATAAATGACAGCGCCTACAAAAACTATGGCCATCGATGCGATCACACCTACACGAAGTAATGTTCCAAGGATAACCTGGATATCCTTGTCTGCTAAGTAATGTTTTCCAATTTCTTTCATTATAGTTTACCGGCTAATCCATTATAAATCATCTGAAGCGCAAGAAAGGTTACTACTACTGCAAACACAATTTTTAGTTTATCCGTATTCATTTTCACCAGCAGTTTTGAACCAACTGTTGCACCTGTTAGCACACCAAGCGTTACAGGCATAGCAATTCCCGGATCAATTTGTCCGCGGTGCAAGTAAACAATAGCACTTGCAGCCGCTGTTACACCCATCATAAAATTGCTGGTTGTTGTTGATACTTTAAAGGGCAATCGCATAATATTGTCCATTGCTATAACTTTTAAGGCACCTGAGCCAATACCCAGTAAGCCCGAAATAATACCCGCAACAAACATCATCAGGAATCCGCCTACAACATTATGCACGCCATATTTAACCGTTCCGGCAGCCGTTGGATAAGATCCGTTCAGTTTAAATAAATTAGCCAGCATACCAGTAGAATTATCATCAGAATGATCTACCTTTTTACGGACCATCATGGCGGCAGAGAAAAGTAATATACTGCCAAACAATACGGCAATATAACTTGGATTGATATAAACCGTTACTATAGCTCCTAGTACAGCACTAATTGTAGTAGCGATTTCCAGGAACATGCCAATACGGATATTGGTTATACCTTCTTTTACATACGCTGCAGCCGACCCGGATGAAGTGGCAATTACAGAAATGATCGAAGCTCCGATCGCATAATGGATGTCTACACCCAATCCCAGCGTAAGCAGTGGGATAATGATCACCCCTCCACCTAATCCTGTCAGCGAACCCACCAGTCCAGCTAAAAAAGCACCAGCCAAAACAATAATTGTAAATAGTAATACCGACATTGGGGACAAATATACTATCTACAATCAATACGCAATAAAATTAAAATATCATTGTTAAATTAGTACAAATAAATATCTATGAACAGAATATTACCTCTTCTTATTTTTCTATTTCTTGGTACATTGGCGGGGCACGCAATTGCGCAAACACCTGCAAAAGCCGATACAACCCAGAAGGCACGGGTGATCGACCCTAGTTTGAAAGGACAATATGAATCTCTTCTTTACCGGTCAAAAAGTTATTATGGGGCTAAATTAATTATTCCTGGCAGGTTAACTGCATTCTATCAAAATGTGGCAGATTCCATTAGAAAAGAACGGGCAAGCAGTAAAACTGCAGTTGTAAAGATTAAAGAACAAGCTAAAACTATTGACGAATTAAATAACCAGATCAAAGGCAATGAGAGCTCACTGTTGTCTTCTAATTTAAAGCTGGATCAGATTAGCTTTCTTGGCATACCCTTCACCAAATCGACTTATAATGCGATTGTATGGTCACTCATCATCATACTTGCGTTAGCTCTTGCATTTGTGATCATACGGTCTGCTAAAAATATCAATGAGGCAAAATACAGAACAGAGCTTTACGAAGAGATTTCAAAAGAATATCAGACGTTTAAAGTAAAAGCGAATGAGAAAGAGAAAAAACTAGCGAGAGAATTGCAAGACGAACGCAATAAACTTGATGAGTTGAAGAATCGTTAATATCCCTCATTAAATCAAAATCATCAATAAGACAATACTATTCGGGAAATATAAATAAAACAAAAAAGGCCTTCGGAAATTCCGAAGGCCTTTTTTGTAAAAAAACTAATTAAACTTTAATTTCTACTTCAACACCGCTAGGTAATTCAAGTTTCATCAAAGCATCAACTGTTTTAGAGTTAGAGCTATAAATATCTAACAAACGTTTGTATGCACATAATTGAAACTGCTCACGTGCTTTTTTGTTCACGTGTGGTGAACGTAAAACTGTGAATATTTTCTTTTCTGTTGGCAACGGAATTGGTCCGCTAACCACTGCACCCGTAGGTTTAACAGTCTTAACGATTTTCTCAGCAGATTTATCTACTAAGTTGTAATCGTAAGATTTTAATTTAATCCTGATTCTTTGGCTCATCTTATTTTTATTTAAGGCTGCCTGTTAGAGCTATTAATAACAGGCGGCCGGTTTATTTTTACTAATCTACAGATTTAACTCTGCCTTTTGATTTAGCGATTACTTCATCTTGTACGTTTCTTGGTGCTGGTGCGTAGTGATCAAACTCCATTGTAGAAGTTGCACGTCCAGATGTGATTGTACGTAACTGAGTTACATAACCAAACATTTCAGAAAGAGGCACAGTTGCTTTAATTACCTGAGAACCATTACGTGTATCCATACCTAAAAGCTGACCACGACGACGGTTCATGTCACCGATAACATCACCCATGTTTTCTTCCGGGGTAAGGATTTCGATTTTCATGATTGGCTCCATCAATACAGGGTTACATTTAGGTAACGCTTCACGGTAAGCCATTTTAGCTGCTAATTCGAATGACAAAGCATCTGAATCGACTGCGTGGAATGAACCATCAATTAAGCGAACTTTCATGTCAGGAAGAGGATAACCAGCTAATACACCATTAGACATAGACGCTGCGAATCCTTTTTCTACTGAAGGAATAAATTCACGTGGGATTGAACCACCAGTAATTTCGTTTACAAACTGAAGACCACCTTTTTCAAAGTCAGCATCGATTGGCGAAATAACAACCTGGATATCCGCAAATTTACCACGACCACCTGATTGTTTTTTGTATGTTTCACGATGTTGAACTGTTCCGTTGATCGCTTCTTTGTAAGCTACTTGTGGAGCTCCCTGATTAACTTCAACCTTAAACTCGCGTTTAAGACGGTCAATCAAGATATCTAAGTGAAGCTCACCCATTCCAGAAATTACAGTCTGACCAGTTTCCTCGTCAGTTTGAACTCTGAATGTAGGATCTTCTTCAGCCAGTTTAGATAATCCCATACCTAATTTATCAATATCAGCTTGAGTTTTAGGCTCAATAGCTAATCCGATAACCGGCTCAGGGAAGTTCATAGACTCCAGGATGATTGGGTTTTTCTCTTCACAAAGTGTATCACCTGTTTTGATATCTTTAAAGCCTACAACCGCAGCAATATCACCAGCACCTACGTTAGGGATTGGGTTTTGCTTGTTTGCATGCATTTGGAAGATACGGGAGATACGTTCTTTGTTCTCAGAACGTGCATTGTAAACGTAAGAACCAGCTTCTAAATTACCCGAGTAAACACGGATAAAGCAAAGACGGCCTACGAATGGATCTGTTGCAATTTTAAATGCTAATGCTGCAAAAGGCTCTGCTTCACTTGGTTTACGCAAGATCTCTTCGCCAGTATCAGGATTAGTTCCAATTACACCTGCTGAATCCATTGGTGAAGGCAATAATTCCATCACATAGTCCAACATAGTCTGTACACCTTTGTTTTTGAAAGATGAACCACAAACCATCGGTACAATTTTAGCATCTAATACCGCCGCACGTAATGCGTCTAAGATTTCACGTTCAGTAATTGAATTAGGGTCTTCGAAGAATTTCTCCATCAAAGACTCATCATAATCTGCAACAGATTCTAATAATTTCTCTCTCCATTCAGCAACTTCATCCAGCATATCTTCTGGAATTGGCACTTCAGTAAAGGTCATACCTTTATCGTGCTCATTCCAAACGATACCACGGTTGTTAATTAAATCAACAACACCAGTAAAGCTATCTTCAGCACCGATTGGCAACTGCAATGGAACTGCATTACTGCCTAACATGCTTTTAACCTGTCCAACAACTTTCAAGAAATCTGCACCAGAACGGTCCATTTTATTTACGAAGCCAATACGGGCAACGTTGTAGTTGTTAGCCAAACGCCAGTTAGTTTCAGATTGTGGCTCAACACCATCAACCGCAGAAAATAAGAATACTAAACCATCTAATACACGCAGTGAACGGTTTACCTCTACGGTAAAATCCACGTGACCCGGTGTATCAATGATGTTAATATGATAATCTTGTCCTCTGTATTTCCAACCAACAGTTGTAGCAGCAGAAGTGATAGTGATACCACGTTCTTGCTCTTGTGCCATCCAGTCCATTGTTGCTGCACCTTCGTGCACTTCACCAATTTTATGACTAACACCTGCATAGTAAAGGATACGCTCTGTTGTAGTGGTTTTACCAGCATCAATGTGCGCAGCAATACCAATGTTTCTTGTATATCTTAAATCTCTTGACATCTTATGATTTCAATATTAAAAACGGAAATGTGAGAACGCTTTGTTAGCCTCAGCCATTTTATGCGTATCTTCTTTCTTTTTAACTGCTGCACCTTCACCTTTAGCTGCTGAAACGATTTCTCCTGCTAATTTTTCTTTCATGGTTTTTTCACCACGTCTGCGAGCATAAGAAATTAACCATTTCATACCTAAAGCAATTTTACGGTCAGGACGAACTTCTGTAGGAACCTGGAAGTTAGCACCACCAACACGGCGTGACTTAACCTCAACTGCAGGCATTACATTAGTTAAAGCACGTTTCCATACTTCTAAACCATTCTCACCAGCTTTTTTCTCAGCTAATTCTACTGCATCATAAAAAATAGAGTAAGCGATAGATTTTTTTCCATCATACATCATATTGTTTACAAACCTTGTTACCTGAACATCGTTAAATTTCGGATCAGGAAGGATAATTCTCTTTTTTGGTTTTGACTTTCTCATTTTTGTTCCTCCTGATTATTTCTTTTTACCTTTTGTTGGGGCAGCAGCTACTTGTCCTGGTTTAGGACGTTTTGTGCCATATTTTGAACGACGTTGGTTACGACCAGCAACTCCTGAAGTATCTAAAGCTCCACGGATGATGTGATAACGTACACCTGGTAAATCCTTAACACGACCACCACGGATCAATACGATTGAGTGTTCCTGTAAATTGTGACCTTCTCCAGGAATATAAGCGTTAACTTCTTTTCCATTGGTCAAACGTACACGCGCTACTTTACGCATTGCTGAGTTTGGTTTTTTAGGGGTAGTGGTATATACACGTGTACATACACCTCTTCGCTGTGGACAACTGTCCAACGCTGGAGACTTACTCTTGAACTCCAGTGCTACTCTACCTTTTCTAACTAATTGTTGAATGGTTGGCATTGTTTTTTGTTTTTCTATTTATTATTACAAAACTTTACCCCTCAATAAGGGACTGCAAAGGTAGGACAATACATTTTATAAATCAAGGGGTTAACATAAAAATAATTCAACAACCCTTATTGCGTTTGTAATAAAGGAGAAACCCTTTTTTCAGGGGGTAGCGCTTTAAATTCTTTATAGGAGTTCATAAGGTAAAATTTAAAATCTTCCTGATCCAGTTTTTCAAGGTATTTAAGCGTTGGCCGATATAAGACCATAAAGTAATCAAGCTCTGTTCCTTTTAATGGAGTTACCGCTTTTACTGCTGCCACATTGAATCGTTCATCTATTTTTCGCTCTGTTCTTTCGCGTTCCATATTCCGTTTGAAGCGCCTTGCAGATTTACCTTCGCTGCTAAAGAGCCTGTAAGGTGAAAACCTGAATGGTTTATTGCCCCGCAGGGTAACTACTCTTGCAGCACGGTACGTATTTGCATATTCAATTTCAGGATGAAATTCTCCGGCCTTGATTTCGACTGTCTTTAGTAATTTATTATTGAGACTTAGATACCGCATTACCGGTTTAAGGTCGACTAGAAAAAGGGTATCTGTTGTATAACCTGGCTGATAAAATACGAGTGAATGGTTTACCGCTGCCAGGATGCTAAATTCTCCTTTTGCATTTGTAGTCGTTTTCTGTTTGGTGTTCAGATTAAAAACCTCCACCTGTCCAAGCCTTAGCTGTGTAGTCCTGTCGGCCACTGTACCTTGCAACTGTTGCGCACGAAGAAGTTGGCCAGTGAGTATGAATAGTACAAAGAGGGTGATATTACGAAACATCTTTAAAGGTACCCCTTATATTTATTCAATAATAGGAAATTTACCTATTTAACATTTTTCGCATACTGTATGCCCCATCACACCCAACACAGCTCTTTAATGAAAAGTATTTAGATAAAGCTTTTCTACTTTTTTTCTCGCCCATTCTGTTTTGCGCAAAAAGGTAAGGCTCGATTTTAAACTTGGATCGTTATTAAAACAAGCAATTTTTACGTGGGTACCTAGCTCTGGCCATCCATAATGCCAAACTAATTGTTTTAATATAAATTCAAGAGTTTTCCCGTGTAAAGGATTGTTAGCTTGTTGTTCTTCGGCCATAAGATCAGTCGTCAATAGCACAAAGATAGGCAAAGTAAATTCTAGTTTAATATAATGGCTATGAAATGTCCACCCCCTGGCGAGTCTTCGTCGATTCCCAAAGGTATGAGTCCGTATTGAATGCGTGTTTATATTGATTTTATACCTTTGGTTAACCACCCCATCCTACCGTCATTCTTTCCCCTGCTTCTGCTTAATTATATATTATTCCTTAGGTTTGCGTACAGCGGAATAGTTTATTCCTTTAAAATCTTTGATATGAATTTGAATTTAGGTGATTTTGTACGTTTTGTAGACGAAAATATAGAAGGGTATGTTACCCGCATTATTGATAAAGACATGATTGGCGTTACGGATGCCAATGATTTTGAGATTCCAGTACTGGCTTCAAAAGTTACGCTGGTACATGGAGATATTCCAGAAGATAATGAGGTAGTTTCAAACAGGCAGGCAACAGTAGTTCCTGTAGCAGAATTTAAAAAAGAAGGCGTGTATTTAGCTTTAGTGGCCGACCAGCACAGTGCTGCTGTAGCTCATTTCCACCTGGTAAATGAGAGTTCTTTCCAATTACTGGCTACAATGACTACAGAAAAAGGCGGTAATTACAAAGGTGAGTTTGCTGCAGCGGTTGCGCCAAATACGGCCAAAAGAATTTTTTCTGCCAATATGGGCGATATTCAGCTTTGGCCTAAGTTTAAAATCGAAGTGTTGTTTTCTACTCCTGCAAATGTAGAACCACTATCCCCATTGGTTTACAACGAGCATATTAAAGGTAAAGATTTGTCGGTTTCAAAGGTGGAAATTGCTTTGCTTAAACAAAAAGGATGGTTGATCAGACTAGACGAACCTGAACCGCTAATTGATGCACAAAAGTTAAAAGAGAGCTTTTTTAAAGCGAGATAATTTATCCCGGGCTGCTCTATTTAAAATTTCTGAATGAAACAATCTAATATTGATCACTCTGTAACAATGATCAGCAGGTGGACATTTAATCTACTAGTTAAATGGGGACTACCTGATGATCTTGCTTCATATGTAAATCTTTTTGCTTTATTACTGCTGGTGACCATACTGGTTTATGTGATACATCAGCTGATCAGGCGTGCATTAAGGATCTTGCTCATCCGGATGAGCAAACGTTCTGATGGCAAATTTTTTAATCATTTACTCAACAATCATTTCCCCCATTTTCTAGCACTTAGTGCTGTCCTTGTTATTATCAAATCGGCCATACCTGTCATTTTTGTTGATTTCAGTGACCTAATTAAACCGATAAATATAATTACCGACATTTATATGGTTTTTGTGGTAATTTCAATGGTCATGACGGTAATCAGGGCAGGCGGAGATCACCTTCGTACACAACCGGGCTTTCGGGAAAAACCAGTTGACAGTTATCTTCAAGTGATCAGAATTGTGCTTTTCTTGATTGGGGCAGTTTTGATCTTCTCTAATCTGACAGGAAAATCGCCCATCGCTTTTTTTACTACCATGGGTGCGATTTCTGCTGTCCTGCTGCTCATGTTTAAGGATACCATAATGGGCTTTGTAGCTAGTATACAGGTAACAGCTAATGACATGGCACGTATTGGCGACTGGATAACGATGCCTAAATATGGTGCTGATGGAGATGTGGTAGAGATTAACCTTACTACTGTTAAAGTGCAGAATTTCGATAAAACGATAACCACGATTCCAACTTATTCGCTAATCTCAGAATCTTTTCAAAACTGGAGAGGAATGAGCGAAGCCGGGGGTAGAAGGATAAAAAGAGCGATTTTCATTAAGCAATCAACTATTAAATTCCTTACACCAGATGAAATTGAAAGGTTCAAAAACATTCAAGCCCTCACTAGTTATATTGAGCATAGACAAAAGGATATTGAAAAGAGTAATGCAAAGTTAGAAATTGATAAATCTTTACTGATTAATGGGAGAAACCTGACTAATGCAGGGTTATACAGAAAATATATTGATACTTATCTGGCAAACCACTCAGGCACACACAAGAAGATGACGATGATGGTCAGACAGCTCGCACCAACTGCCAATGGTCTTCCCTTAGAAATTTATGCATTTACGAGTACTGTTAAATGGATCGACTATGAGCATATTATGGCAGACATCTTCGACCATGTGATCGCCGCAGCCACCTTTTTTGATCTTCAAATTTATGAAACTGAAGCTTCAGGAGATAGCACAAACGTTAATTTTAATAATCCCCTATACGTAGAACGCCCTCGCTCATCTTCTCTATAAATTATACTAAAAAGGCCCTTCCGAAAAAATTCAGATGGGCCTTTTTATTGTAATTTTAAATGGGCTATTTCGACCAGGTATTATTTGTCGGGTTTGTATCTGGCAACACTTTATTTGAATCAAGTTCCGCAGAAACTAATTCTTCATTAGTTTCATAATTAATCGTCCAGCTTTTATTTCTCATCCAAACGTCTACACTTACCTTAATCAACTCTGTTTTGCCACTTGCAGTTTTTACTTGCAGTAAAATTGGCATAGGCATTTGTTCAAGGTTCGAAATTACGATCTGGTAACCTAAGATTTTATCTCCGCTTTTAGTAGGAGTTACGCTCGTAATGGCTTGATCCATTTTCCAATTTTCCAAAAACCAGCCTTTCCAAAACCAGGAAAGATCTTCACCAGCTCCATTTTCCATAGAACGGAAAAAGTCAAATGGCGTAGGGTGCTTAAAGGCCCATTGCTCTACATACTTCTTAAATGCGTAATCAAAACGATCAGCACCGATAATTTGTTCACGTAAGATATTAAGTCCCCATGCCGGTTTACTATACAAGTTTACTCCAATATTCGGTTCTTCCATCGCATCAGGTGCAAGCATGATAAATTCCCTAGCCGGGTTAGACATGTATTTAGCAGCAGCCTGCATGTTAATCGGTTTACTTTTAAACTCTCCGTTATTAAATGAATCAGTAGAAATACCATTGATAAAAGTATTAAAACCCTCATCCATCCAGCCATATTTACGCTCATTGCTTCCAACAATCATCGGGAACCAGTTATGACCAAACTCATGGTCAATTACTCCCCAAAGACTTGCTTTTTTAGCTTTCCATCCGCAGAAGACAATTCCGGGATATTCCATACCACCCACATTAGAGGCAACAGTTACTGCCATTGGATAGGGAAATTCAAACCATTTATTAGAATAGTTTTCAATACTTGCTTTCACAAACTCAGCTCCTCTTGCATAGGCATCCGGACCATTACTTTCTATAGGGTGAGCAGAAACAGCTAAAGACTTTTTACCACTTGGCAAGTTGATCCGTGCAGCATCAAGCACAAATGCTTTAGAAGATGCCCAGGCCACATCCCTGGTATCATTCATTTTAAATTTCCAGGTAAGTTTGTCTTTTGCCGGACGTGATTTAGTGTCCAATACTTCTTCTGCAGTACGGATACTTACTGTTTTATCACTTGATTTAGCAGCATTCCAACGTTTAAATTGTTCAGGAGTAAATACCTCTTGTGGGTTTAACAATTCACCAGAACCCATTAGGATATGATCTGCGGGTGTAGTAACAGTATAGTTTACGTCACCATATTCACAATAGAATTCACCAGCGCCCCAATAAGGCAAAGTATTCCATCCAGTTACGTCATCATATACACATAAGCGTGGAAACCATTGGGCAATTGTATAGATTTCTCCATTTTTAGTGGCTAAATGACCCATTCTGTCAGATCCATTGATCGGAATGATAAAAGAGAAATTCATTTTAATAGTAATAAGATCACCATTGGCACCCATAGGCTCGTCCAACCGGATCTGCATCCTTGTATCTTCAGTAATAGAAGTAAACTTAAGTGCTTTCGATTTTTTAGCAACTGATAAGTCAGTGATTTTGTATCCACCGTCTACTTTTTCGCCTCTGGCACCATAGCGGCTTCCAGCTTTGATTAATGCACTCCCTCTTGATTCCGGAGAAAATAAGTTCTGATCTAATTGCAACCAGATATATGGTAGTTGATCAGGACTGTTGTTCTTATAAGTAATCGTTACTGTACCGGAAACGGTATTTGTTTTATCATCCAGATTAGCAACAATGTTATAATCTGCCCGGTTCTGCCAATATTTCGGACCAGGATATCCACTTGCAGAACGAAATTCATTACCGTTTTGTGTATAAAATAACGGACTAAAAGCTACGTGCGGATCATAATTGGTTGTGGCTGCCGGTTGCTGGGCTTGTGAGCTGAGGCTAAAAGCAAAAAACACTGCCGAGAGGAGTGCTTTTTGAATAAACTTATTATTCATTATGTTTAGGGGTTATAGTTTTCTGATCAAATTAGTTTTTATTTAATTTCTGCATAGGCGGCAACTTACGCTGATCGGCCGGTAATTTTAACCATGCCTGGTAAGACTGGGCAATATAGAAATCATAATTAAATGGGTTATCACTTTTTACCCTTGCTACTGTAGGCCTGTAATAAGCAATAAAATCTTTAAGCTCCTGGCCAGTTATTTTAATCAGCCCACCAACATGTTCTTCATTAAAGTACTGGCTGATTTCGGTTTCATAACTATCTTTTTCATCCAATGCCTTTTCTTTAGCCCGCTGCCTTCTTTCTTTACCACCACCAAACGCAAGCCCTACACCACCTGCTCGTCCAACATTTCCTTTTGGCGCTATTCCGGAAACCCTTTTAAAAGCCCTGGCATTCGGGTCCTTAAGGTTCAGATCCTTTGATAATTTGGCGCTTTGAATGTCTACCTGTTTTAGGTTAGTTGACTTTGAAGGAAGATATATTGTTTTAGCCTGTAAGTTAGTCAGGTATAAAGTATCTGTATTATAACCCGGCAAAGAGAACTCCAGCAAGTCACCTTTACTTGCGGTAATCGTGAACAATCCAGCAGCACTCGTCACCACAATTTTTTGATTTGTAAGATTCTTAACTGTAACTTTTTGCAGCGGAAAATCCTTATTTTCATAGTCAAACACACCACCGCTTATCCCGGTCTGTGCAGAGGTGTAAAGAGGTATTGTAAAGAATAATACGATTATTAACTGCTTCAGCATTTTCATATGATATATATAGTTTTTATCGGTAATGACTTTAACACTAGCTCCTGCTCATTTCATTAAGTAGCTGTAAGTTCATTAGCGTTGTTTGTTTTATAGGTGATGAAGTTTCATTATCACTTCATACCATCCACGATTCCCAAGGGGTCTTCATTCGCGCTGGTATCAAATATAATTTACTTTAACACGAATATGCCCTTATTTAACAAAAAATAACAGGCTAAGGTTTAATTATTTCAACAAATTACTGTAAAGTTCTTCATCAAAGCTGATCAAAATTGCTTTTCCATCTTTTTCTACCACAGGACGTTTAATTGCACTTGCGTTTTCCATCAGCAGTGAAACAGCTGATGGTTGATCCTTTATAAGAGACTGCTGATCAGAAGGAATTTTCTTCCAGGTAGTGCCTTTTTTATTAAGCACTTTTTCCCATCCAAATATGGTACACCATTCATTCAATTTATCAGCAGAAATGCCCTGCTTTTTAAAATCATGAAATTCATATGCTATTCCATTATCTGTTAACCATGTCCTCGCTTTTTTTACTGTATTACAATTTAGAATTCCGTAAACTATCATTTGTGGATTATTATAAAGCGTAAATCTATACATATTTCCGTATTCGTCACATTTTTTCAAATGTTCATCACATTTTATCTATGTACAAAGAAACCATTTGTAGTATTGCAGAAGATTTTTGAGCAAGAGCTGTATACAATAACGTATCAAACAGTTAAAGAAGAATAAAATGAATACCAAAGACTTAAATAAGATAGAATTAATTGTAGTCAGTATCCTTTATGGGCTTACAGTACTCATGCTAATATCCGATGGATCCAGCCTAAACAATTATACGCCCCACAGATTTAGAGAAAGTGGCATCTCTTATAGCTATCTTTCTAATTACTTCTTACCAGAATTATTTAAGTACTCTATTCAGTATTTCAGCTTTCTGCTTCTTAATTTCTGCTGCCTGCCTGCGCTATTCAGAAAATCGAATACTGGACTTCACTTTTCACTCATTCTAGTAATGTACATCATCTCTGGATTGGTGATCAGTATTGGTAATACTTATAGTAAAGCATATCAACTTTTAGACTACGAGACATTGGATGAGGCCTACAACATGTTTTTCTTTAATGGCTTTACAAGGGCGGCGTGGTTAATTTTACTAATCTGTATTTACGTAGGATTAAAAAAACTGCTGATCTATTTAATAGAAAACAAAGAGGCGGAGAGCGGCAACCAGATGAAGCTGGAAATTACGTTTGGTGCGGCATTCTGGTTTATAGGAATACTGGTACTGGTGGTAACTGATGTTAATTTTGATGCTATCCTATGCTGGACCTTTGTAGTAACGGCTTGTGTAGGCCTGATTATCTATAATATCTATTTCCTGATCCCCAATTTAATGGCGCAGCAAAAGCCATTTCGTGTCTATCTCGGTAAAACAATATTGCTTAGTTTCCTGATTAGTATTCCTTTTACCCTAATCATGATCATCTTTGGAAGAGCAGACGAATTGTTCCCGATTTTTATAGCATTTCATATATCAGCACAGCTGTTGATCAGTACCCCGCTTGCCTGGTATATCTACAAAACACGTAATGCAACACAAGAACAAATATCTACGCTGAAAATGGAACTGGGAAAGTCTGATGCTAGCTTAGGTTTTCTTAAATCACAAATTAATCCACATTTCCTTTTCAATGCTTTAAATACATTGTATGGAACTGCTTTACAAGAGAAAGCCGAACGGACTGGTGAGGGTATTCAGAAGTTAGGGGATATGATGCGGTTTATGCTTCAGGAAAATATGCAGGATAAGATATCACTAAACCGGGATATAGATTACCTGAACAATTATATCGCCTTGCAACAACTGCGAACTTCCACATCGGTTGATATTGTGATTAGCACAGAAATTGAGGAGCAGCTAACACCTATGGAGATCACACCTATGTTGCTGATCCCCTTTGTAGAAAACGCTTTTAAGCATGGTATAAGTTTGCAGTCGCCCTCACATATTAAGATTACTTTACAGACAAAAGGCAGTACACTTTACTTTGATGTCAATAATAGCATCCATTTAAAAGCTGATGGTGATCCCGAGAAATTGAATAGCGGTATCGGCCTCGAAAATGTAAAACAACGGTTAAGTTTATTATATCCTAAAAAGCATGAACTGATCATTAGGGAAAGTGCAAAAGAGTTTTTCGTACATTTAACGCTGAACTTAAAATAGAAAATGATTGCTATCGCGATAGATGACGAGCCAATAGCTTTGGATATTGTAAAATCACACGCCTCAAAAGTCCCGTTTGTAGAGCTTAATGCCACATTCACGAATGCTTTTGAGGCCATCAGTTATATGCGTGAAAATAAGGTAGACCTGATTTTTCTGGATATTAAAATGCCAGATATCAGCGGGATAGATTTTTTAAATAGCTTAAGTAATCCGCCACTAGTTATTTTCACCACAGCTTATGCAGAACATGCCGTTAAAGGATTTGAATTAAACGCGCTTGATTATCTGCTAAAGCCATTTTCACTACCACGTTTTTTAAAGGCTTGCAATAAGGCAGAAGAGTTATATAGCCTCCGCCAGCAATCGTCTACTGTACAGCCTGCACAATATGTTTTTATTAAAGATGGCTATGAACAAATCAAGGTAGCGCTAAATGAAATTCTATATATTGAAGCTGCTGGTAACTATACGCAAATCAATCTGCAGAACAAGACTTCACTAAGTACACGTATGCCGATCAGTGAAATGTTCGCATTATTACCTGCACAAAAATTTATCAGATCACACCGTGCATTCATCATTTCGAAAAGTGCAGTAACCAAATTTGATAGAAATCAAATCTGGATCAACGACAAAATAATCCCTATCGGCCCAACTTATGCACAATGTATGCAGGATCTATAAAAATAACAACAAAATCTCTCCTCAAATCTCCTTAAAAACATATTTATCAGTATTATTGCTTGGTATTTTAATTCAATTAACGTACTCAAAAATTAATCATAAAGCAATCCAATACAATTTATGTTCAAACTTACATTTAAACAACAAGTACTGACAGGATTTGGTGTTTCTTTATTATTTGTTTTAATATCAGCGCTCACTTCTTACCTCAGCATCCAGTCGATGGATAGTGACTCTTCCTGGGAAAGCCATACTTATGAAGTGATCGATCATGCCCAGAATTTAGAAGTTAGGCTACTAAATGCAGAAACTGGCCTAAGAGGATATATACTTACACAGCGCGCTCAATATCTGGACCCATATACCAAAAATGTAAATAAGATAATGCCAGAGATTAAACAACTGGAGTTCCTTACAAAGGATAATCTAATACAACAAGAAAGATTAGATTCTCTTGAGTTCTATGCAAACCAGAAAATGCACGATATGCAACAGATTCTGCAGGCAAATGCTATTGGAGGCCAGCAAGAAGGAGTTAAGAGAATGCTGACCGACAAGGGTAAATTGTTTAAAGACAATATGATCCGGGTTAATAACAAGATCATACAGCATGAAACTGAATTATTAAAAGTCAGAAAAGATAAAAGGGCAGAAAGCGGAAAAAGGTCTACCATAGTTGTACTGGCAAGCTCTCTCATTATTTTATGTCTTGTCCTCTACCTGTTTAGTTTTATAAAAAGAACTTTTGATGAACAAATGCTAACGGAAATAAAAATCCGTGAGAGCAATGATCAGCTGGAAAAGATCTCTGGAGAGAACGAACAGAAAAACTGGATGTTATCTGGTGCTTCAGTGATTAACGAATCACTACGTGGTGAGCAAGAAATAGACGAGTTATGCACACATGTAACCACAGAAATGTGTAACTATCTACAGGCACCAATTGGTGCGTTATACCTGTTCAACTCCAAAACCCAAAGACTCAGCCTAAGCGGAAGTTATGCATTTGAGAAAAAGAAAGGAAAAATAACAGATATCCTATTAGGAGAAGGAATAATTGGCCAAGTTGCGCTAGAAAAAAGGATGATACAATTAAATGATCTTCCTGCAGACTATATAAAAATTAGTTCAGGTATCGGCAGTACTGTACCCCGTACACTATTGGTTTTACCTATTTTATTTGAAGAAGAAATTATCGCTGTAATGGAACTTGGGCTTATTGAGCCACCTACAACTATTGCATTGGATTTTTTAGAGCGGATTGCTGTCAACATAGGCATTGGAATAAATAGCACACGTGCGAGGGCACAACTGCGCGATTTGTTTATGCAAACACAACAGCAGGCAGAAGAATTAGAAAGTCAGCAGGAGGAACTGCGCACTACCAATGAAGAGCTTGTGCATAAGTCGGAAGAGTTAATGGCTTCCGAAGAAGAGCTTAGGGTACAGCAGGAAGAACTTCGTCAGACCAACGCAGAATTGGAAGAAAAAGCCAGCCAGCTAGAGGAGCGTAATATTTCAATCAATGAGGCTAGAGAGGCGATTGGTCTGAAAGCAGAAGAATTGGAGGTCTCCAGCAAGTATAAATCCGAATTTCTGGCCAATATGAGCCATGAATTACGTACTCCCCTAAATAGTATACTTATCCTGGCAAGGATCTTAAAAGAAAACAGACCAGATAATTTAAACGAAGAACAGCTTAAATATGCTGGTGTTATACACAATGCGGGTAATGATCTGCTTACTTTAATTAACGACATCCTTGATCTTTCAAAAATTGAATCTGGTAAAATAGATCTTGATATTGAAAATGTAAGGCCACAAGAAATAAAACAAAACATGGAATCTCTGTTTACCGAGATTGCCAGAAGTAAAAAGATAAATTTTGTGACAACCCTTGCAGCTGGCCTGCCAGAGAAAATGATGACCGATTTATCAAGAATCGAACAAATCACAAAAAATCTTTTATCAAACGCATTTAAGTTTACTCCAGAAAATGGAGAAATCACATTGGAAATCGGCACCACAGGTCCGGAAATTAAATTCTATTCCGAGCAGCTTAAAAACACCACACAGCAGGTGCTTTACTTTAGTGTTAAAGATTCTGGAATTGGGATACCGGAAGACAAACAAAAACTCATATTTGAAGCTTTTAAACAAGCCGATGGTACAACCAGCAGAAAATATGGGGGGACAGGGTTGGGACTGTCTATCAGTAAAGAACTTGCCAATATCCTTGGCGGTGAAATACAGGTAGAAAGTGAACCTAATGTGGGCAGTTGCTTTACTTTATATATCCCAGAAATCCTGCATTCAGCTACACAAAACAAGGAGGAGGAAAAGGATCCGGTTATTATTCCATTGATTACTGAACCTGTTCTCCTGCCGGTAAATAAAAATGGAAAACAAACACTGCTTATTATTGAAGATGATCTCGTATTTGCAGACGTTTTAAAAGATTATGCAAAAGAAAAAGGATTTGATCCAGTATTGGCACATAGTGGAGATGTTGGCTTAGAAAAAGCGATAGCGATACTTCCCGATGCAATCATCCTTGATATTATGTTACCTGTTATGGATGGATGGAGTATTCTGAAGCAATTAAAAGCAAATTCGCTTACTAAACACATTCCAGTCCATATGATGTCGGCCGTAGAAGTTAAAGGTGAAAAAGCTTTAAAAGAAGGCGCTATCGGATTTTTGAAAAAACCAATTGAAAAAGATGATCTGGACCAGGCATTTTCCACCCTAAATTCTGGAAATATTGCCTACAATTTTCAGACGGTACTCGTTATTGAAGACCACGAACTGCAAAGCTTTGCTGTGAAAGAGCAACTCGTAGCGAAAGGGATCGAGGTGGCACAGGCATTTACGGGACAAGTAGCATTAGAAATGCTCAAAACCCGTTCTTTCGATTGCATAATTCTCGACTTAAACCTTCCGGATATTTCTGGTTTCGACTTACTTGATCAAATTAAAACTCAAGAGAAGTTTACCCATGTACCAGTAATCATTAATACTGCCATGGAGCTGGACCAGGACAAGATCGCTCATATCATGAAGTATTCAGAAGCGATGGTATTGAAGTCCAACAAATCTAACGACAGGCTAATTGATGAAGTTAGCCTTTTCATGAATAAATTAAAGAAGCAAGTCGACTTTCAAAAGGCGCCATCAGCAAATTTTAAAACGGTATCCACGATAGAGAAAGTATTAAAAGATAAAACTATCCTGGTCACTGATGACGACATGAGAAATATCTTCGCACTTTCGAGCGCGCTGCAGGTATATGACATTAAAATAGTGATTGCTACAAATGGCAGGGAAGCCATCGAAAGATTAGAAGACACACCATCAGTAGACCTTGTGCTAATGGATATTATGATGCCAGAAATGGATGGATATGAAGCGATGAAGATTATCCGTCAGAACAAACAGCACAAAAAATTGCCAATTATCGCCTTAACTGCAAAAGCAATGAAAAATGATAGGGAGAAATGTATTGAAGCAGGGGCAAACGATTATATTGCAAAACCAGTGGATATCGATCAGCTCTTATCTATGCTTAGGGTATGGTTAAGTTAAGCGCAGCTAATAAAAACACCAGGCACTGCTGATAAACAATATATATTCCATGAAAAAAGGTCCAGATAATATAGAAGAAGTGATTAGTTATGAACAACTAGCAAATCTTACTGTTTTTATCAGAAATATACACGGATTTGATTTTAGTAATTATTCTGCTGCTTCACTAAAGAGAAGAGTAACACGGATAATGCAGTTGCAGAAACTAAGTCTATTCGATTTACGTACATTACTTACAAATGATAATGATTACTTTGAATCATTTTTAATTGAGGTGACTGTTAACGTTACAGAAATGTTCAGGGACCCCCCTTTTTATAAATCTATAAGCGAACATATAATTCCTTACCTTAGGTCATACCAAAGGATTAAAATCTGGAATGCTGGATGTTCAACTGGAGAAGAACTATATTCCTTTGCTATTTTATTTTCTGAAGAGAGTTTATATGACAGGAGCTTTTTCTATGGCACAGACATTAATTCTGATGTGCTCGAGTTTGCTAAAAATGGAATATACGATTTGCAAAAAATGAAACAATATTCCGAAAATTATCAAAAAACCGGGGCGCTGCATACCTTGTCTGATTATTATACAGCACGTTATGATGCAGCGTCAATCAATCATTCTTTAAAAAAGAACGTGTTGTTTTCCGCACATAATTTAGCTTCGGACGGAGTATTTAATGAGTTCCAGTTGATATCGTGTAGAAATGTCCTTATATACTTTAATTCAGAGTTACAAAAGAAGGTAATTGATCTGTTTTATAATAGTTTGGCTAACTTTGGATTTCTTTGTCTGGGATCGAAAGAAACATTGAGAAGCGAAGAAATAGGCCGCTTTAAGGTCATAGATAAAAAAAATAATATATATCAAAAAATAGCATAAGGCCAACTCATAGAAAGCCAATTAAAAGCATGGAAAAGATTAACATCCTCATTGTTGACGACAGACCCGAAAATATTATAGCACTAGAAGCCCTTTTAGAACGCGATGATGTAAATCTAATTTCTACTACTTTACCAAATGAGGCCCTTCGCCTTGCTTGGGAAATGGATATTGCCATAGCTTTGGTGGATGTTCAAATGCCAGAAATGGATGGTTTCGAACTGGTAGAAATCTTAAAAAGTAATCCAAGAACAAAAGATATCCTCGTTATCTTTGTAACTGCCATTTCAACAGACACAAAGTATGCGGTAAGGGGTTTAAATGCAGGAGCTGTAGACTATCTGTATAAACCGTTGAACCCTTTTGTTACTTCGGCCAAAGTGGATTCTTTTATTCAGTTTGTAAGGACCCAGAGAGATATTATCCAAAAGAATAAAGAACTGGAATCTTACCAGAAAGAGCTGATTAAAGCTAAAGAGCTTGCAGAACAGGGAAAAAAAATAAAAGAAAACTTCCTGGCAAATATGAGCCATGAGATACGTACACCAATTAACGGTATTATAGGGTTAGCCAATCTGCTGGAGAAAACTGATCTGAGTACGGAGCAAAAGGAAATGATCAACTTGCTGGAAATTTCATCAAATTCATTACTCGGTGTTATCAACGATATTTTAGATCTTTCAAAGATCGAAGCCGGCAAATTTAAAATTAACCGGGCCCCTACCAATGTAGTGGTAATCTGCCAGGCAGTAATTAACTTGTTAAGTATACGTGCTAAAGAAAAGAACCTGGAACTCTCTACTGAATTTGATGTGGATTTACCAAAAAACATCATGGCAGATTCATTAAGGTTAAACCAAATCCTGATGAATTTAATTGGCAATGCAATTAAATTTACGAGTGATGGTAGCGTAATGCTTAAAGTAGAGCTGTTGAACCGCAAAGGAAATAGTGTGCAACTGATGTTTTCAGTAACAGATACGGGCATAGGTATTGCAGGTGATAAGATTGAAAAAATATTTGACACATTTGAGCAGGCCGACGACCAGACCACATTAAATTTCGGCGGTACAGGTCTTGGTCTATCAATCGTAAAAAATCTGGCCAACTTAAAGGGAGGAGAACTTACTGTGAATAGTACAGAATTTAAAGGAAGTACTTTTTGCTTTCGTAACTGGTACGAAGTGCTGCCCAACCTTCCGGAAACAGGAGAAAAAATAGCCGATAAATTATTGCCCTTTTTAAATGTAAAAATACTTGTTGCCGAAGATAACCCAATTAACAAATTCCTTATCGTTAAAATCCTTAAAGGATGGGACATCACTGCTGATGTGGTAGAGAATGGTAAAGAAGCATTAGACAAGCTCGGAGATAACGATTACGACCTCATTCTAATGGATACCTTTATGCCGGTAATGAATGGTCTGGAAGCAACAAAGCTGATAAGACAGGGATATGTATCAGGAAAAGAAAGTATTCCGGTAATTACTTTTTCTGCTGCTGTAATGGAAAATGATAAAAAGGCGGCACTCGAAGCCGGGGCAGATGATGTATTAAGTAAACCTTTCGAACTAAGAATACTGCACCAGAAAATCACCCAGTTTACTGCAAAAAAATAACACGCTTTTAATATAAGGATCTTACTTATTAAAAGCGGTCATAGTTAGCCCTGGTCCGACAGTTACAAAACTTTGGATCAGTGCTACACTCTTATCAATTAGTGCTGGTAGTTCGGGTTCTTCATCCTTGTCAAATCGTCCAAGGACGTAATCTATTTGCCTTCCCTTAGAAAAGTTATCACCGATACCAAACCTTAAGCGCGGATAACCTTGCCCCCCGCAACATTCTTCAATACTTTTCAATCCATTATGCCCTGCACTGCTGCCTTGCATTTTAAGACGCAGTTTGCCCAAGGGTAATGCAAGATCATCAACAATGACCAATACATTTGCTATTGGAATATTTAGCTGCTGCATATAGTAATTAACGGCTTTACCGCTTAAGTTCATGAAAGTAGTTGGTTTAATCACATGCAATTTTCTCCCTTTCCAGGAAACTTCCGTATAATAAGCTAAGCGCACATTGGAAAATGAGCCCCCCAGTTCCTTTACCAGCTTATCGGCGATATTAAAACCTATATTATGCCTTGTATTGGCATATTCAGGACCAATATTCCCTAGTCCAACTATTAAATATTTCATGTTTTCTGTTATTTTTTATTACCAGGCCTATTACATAAAATGGTCTGACAATACCGCAAATATAATGTTTCTGCCAAAAATCATTTCCCAGATTACCAGGCAAAAAAAAACAGCACTGATAAATCAGTACTGTTTTAATTTCTGATCAAGATCAGCTTATTTTTTACCAGCTTGTTGTTCAGCTTGTTTTAATGCTCTAGACATACCTACAGAAACGATTGTATCTTCAGGAGTGTTAGTAATTGTGTAGGCAGCTTTTGCAAGATCACGTACACGGAATAAATTACCAACTTCAAGTTTAGAGATACTTACTTCAACAACTTGCGGCATATCTTTAGGTAAAGATTTAACACGAAGTTTACGTAATTTCTGAACTAATTTACCACCCATTTTAACACCTGGAGAAGTACCTGCTAATTTAACCGGAATTTCCATAACGATATCCTTGTCATCAAATAACTGAAGGAAATCTACGTGTAATAATACGTCTGTTAATGGGTGAAACTGTAATTCTTTTATGATTGCTTTGGTTTTTGTACCATTGATATCAATTTCTAAAAAGTTAGCTTCAGGAGTATAAATAGCATCCTTTAATTCGGTTATCACTACAGCAAAATGTGCTTGTTCTTTACCACCATACAATACTGCAGGAACTTTACCTTCATAGCGAAGCTCTTTAGCATCGCGTTTCCCTACGTTCTCTCTTGGAGAACCGCTAATTGCGATTATTTTCATCTTATTGTTATTTATATATTAATATAATTATTAATCAACTCTAAAAAGATCACTGATTGATCCATGTTCATTTACATTGGTAATTGCCTTTGCAAATAACTCTGCGGTACTCAGTACCCTTATTTTCGAACTTTGTTGTTTTAACGGAATAGAATCCGTTACAATAAGTTCTGTCAACATTGAATTTTCTACCGTGTCGTAAGCATTACCGGATAATACAGGATGCGTACAAACAGCTCTAACGCTCTTTGCCCCTTTTTCCATAATCAAGGCTGCAGCTTTCGCTAATGTTCCGGCAGTATCGCAAATATCATCGATCAATACAATATCCAACCCTACAACATCACCTATGATAGACATAGACTCAATTTCATTGGCCCGCTTACGGCGTTTATCACAAATCACCACTTCTGCATTAAAGAACTTTGCAAATGTACGTGCCCTGTAAGATCCACCTATATCAGGAGAAGCAATAGTCAGATTTTCCAGACCAAGGCTTTTGATATAAGGGACAAAAATAACTGCACCATCTAAGTGATCTACTGGGATATCAAAAAATCCCTGAATTTGCGCTGCATGTAAATCAAGCGTCATGATCCGGTGAATACCTGCCGATTTCAATAAGTTAGCAACAAGTTTTGCACCAATAGCCTGGCGGGGCTTGTCTTTCCTATCCTGTCTGGCCAAACCATAATAAGGAACTATAGCAGTGATATAATGCGCAGAAGCTCTCTTTGCGGCATCAATCATCAATAGCAATTCCATTAAATTATCTGAAGGCTGATAGGTGGATTGAATAAGAAATACATCACATCCTCTTACTGATTCGTCATATGAGGGCTGAAACTCACCATCGCTAAACCTGCTTAAGGTTACTCCACCAAGAGGTCTGCCGTAGTTTTCGGCAATCTTTAGCGCTAATTCTTTTGTGCCGCTACCGGCAAAAAGTTTCACTGGGTTAAATTGCAATGGCATGATTAGACGGGTATCAATGCTGGGTTAAAAAAAAAATCGGATTGCGCTTTTATTCACAATCCGAATATGTTTAGTTGCCCGACCAGGATTCGAACCTAGACAAACGGTACCAAAAACCGTTGTACTACCTTTATACTATCGGGCAATCTTCCTTCAAATCGACAATACGTTGGTTTGAATTGGGAATGCAAATCTACGCAGATTTTTGATAATTGCAAATCCTCTGCAAAAAAAAATGAAAATAATTCTAAAAACCGTTTTAAATAGCATTTAACAGGTTATTTTTTGTTAAAGAAGAATCTTGTGTGTGCTAATATCAATCTATTTCATTATTTTCGGCTGCATTTTTATAAGCTAAATTTTATATCAAAAATCAAAATGAAGTATTCAAAAATTAATAATATCACAGGATGGGTCTGCTTTCTGGTAGCCGCTATAACCTATATACTCACGTTAGAGCCCTCTGTTAGCTTCTGGGACTGCGGAGAGTTTATAGCTTCGGCTTTTAAAATGCAGGTGGTGCATCAGCCGGGTGCTCCCCTGTTTTTAATGATCCAACGTTTCTTCTCAATATTTGCGTTTGGGGATATTCATAAGATAGCCTATTTCATGAACGTTGGATCTGCGCTCGCAAGTGCAGCAACGATATTATTTCTATTCTGGACAATCACTGCATTAGCAAGAAAGATGGTGGTTAAGCGTAATGAAGAGCTTACCACAGGAGATCTCATTACGATTATGGGAGCAGGCGTAGTTGGTGCATTAGCTTACACATACTCTGATAGTTTCTGGTTCTCAGCTGTAGAATCAGAAGTATATGCGCTTTCCTCACTATTTACAGCAATTGTTTTCTGGGGTATCCTGAAATGGGAAGCAAATGCTGACGAACCCCGCGCGGACCGCTGGCTGTTGTTTATAGCGTATATTATGGGTCTATCTATTGGCATTCACTTATTAAACTTATTAACCATCCCAGCAATCGCTTTTGTTTACTACTTCAAGAAAACACCTAAACCTACCAACATCGGTATAATCAAAACCTTTTTTGTAGGCATTCTTATTCTTGCATTTGTACAATACGGTGTTATCCAATATGTTGTTTCCTTTGGCGCTTATTTTGACCTTTTCTTTGTTAATACATTGGGAATGGGCTTTGGCACTGGGGTAGTGTGCTTTGCTATCCTGCTAATTGGCGGTTTTGTATGGGGTATCCGTTACTCTATACAGCACCAAAATAAATTTTTAAACCTTGCTTTGCTTTCTACTGTACTCATCATTTTCGGTTACTGTTCATTTGCAGCGATTATCATCAGGGCCAAGGCAAACCCTAACTTGAATAATAGTAATCCAGATAATGCATTCTCTTTCCTCAGCTATCTGAACAGGGAACAATATGGCGACAGGCCCTTATTATTCGGACCGAATTACAATTCCGAAAAGGTGAGCTTAAAAGAAGGTAAAAATATTTATAGAAAAGGAACAGATAAATATGAAGTTGCCGGTAAAAAGACTGATTACGAATATGATAGAACTACTCCTTTCCCAAGGATGTACAGTGACGAGCCAAGGCACGTAGCTGAATATAAAAGCCTGATGGGTTTTGATGATAGCCATTTCCCTGGCTTATTTGACAACATTCAATATTTATTTAGTTTCCAGGTTGGAAACATGTACATGCGTTATTTCATGTGGAATTTTGTCGGTAGACAAAATGACGATCAGGGAGAGGGTGTTTACCAAGGGCAATTCCTAAGCGGCATCAAACCTATAGATGCAATGATGCTCGGCGATCAAAGTCACCTCCCTCCTTCAATCATAGAAGACAGCGCTTATAATCGCTTTTTCTTCCTTCCTTTAATTATCGGATTATTAGGTGCGGTATGGCACTTTAAACGTAACCAAAAGGATGCTGGAATTGTAGGATTGCTTTTCTTCTTTACCGGACTGGCTATTGTACTCTACCTTAATCAAAAACCATTGGAACCAAGAGAGCGTGATTATGCTTACACAGGTTCATTCTATGCCTTTGCAATATGGATAGGCTTTGGCGTGTTTGCCATTAAGGAATGGGTATTCAAAAAAATCAACCAGCAAAACGGAGCAGCTATCGCTACCGTGGCATGTTTATTAGGGGCACCGGTTATTATGGGTGCACAGGGATGGGATGACCACGACCGTTCTCATAAAATGGTAGCTCACGACATTGCAGTAGATTATTTACAGTCATGCGCACCAAATGCAATACTATTCACTTACGGAGACAATGATACCTATCCACTCTGGTATGCACAAGAGGTAGAAAACATCAGACCGGATATCCGTCTGGTTAACCTAAGTTTATTTGATACAGATTGGTATATTGATGGCATGCGCCGCAAGCAGAATGAATCTGCACCTCTACCCATCAGCATGAAACCTTCACAGTATGTACAAGGTGTACGGGATGTGATGTATTACCAGGATTATAAAATTGCAGGTCCGGTAGAACTAAAAGGTATTCTTGAAGTATTATTATCAGATGATGATGCCGATAAAGTTCCATTGCAAAATGGAGAGAAAGAAAACTTTATCCCAACTAAAAACTTCAAGCTCACTATCAATCCGGCTGAGGTGGTTAAAACGGGAACGGTAAAGGCTGCTGATATTGCAAAAATCACTCCTGCGATGGAATGGACTTTTAATAAGAACTATGTAACCAAAGGTACACTGGCTATGCTGGATATATTGGCACATAACGACTGGAAAAGACCTATATATTTCGCTAGTACAGTCCCTTCAGATCAATTTAACGGTCTGGACAACTATTTATACAATGAAGGTCTTGCTTTGCGCTTATTACCACTTAAATTAGATACTGCTGCTGGTAAATCAGAACTTGTCAATACAGACATCCTTTACAATAATATGTACAACAAGTTTGTATGGGGTAATGTAAAAGAGTCTAAATATCTCGATCCGCAATCTGCAGATGATATCTCGATCTTCAACAATGTATTTAACACAACCATATCAGGATTAATAAAAGAAGGCAAAATCGCTGATGCTAAAAAAGTAGTTAAACGCTACTTTGAAGTTATGCCAGAGAAGTTCTATGGTATGCGCGCAATGATGGGTACTTATTTCCTGGCAGAAAACCTTTATATCCTGGGAGATACTGCACGTGCAAATTCACTCATTGAAAAATCTGCTGATTATATTCAGAAAGAGCTGACCTACCTTGCGGATGTATCAAAAAGTAAAAACAGGTTTGTAGGCGGACAAAATGTACAGATAGGTTTGCAATTCCTAAATCAAATGGTTAAAACTACTACAGACCAGAAACAAACAAAACTGGCACAGAAGCTTACCCAACAATTCCAGGGGTTAGAAAGCAGGTTCTCTATGTATTTTGCACAGCAAGCTCCAGAACAAGAAGAAGCTCCGGCACAATAAGTAGCGGATATCATAATTTCATTATAAGCGGGTGCCTAAAAAGCATTCGCTTTTTTTATACAAGAATTTATAACAGGCAAGAGAATGATCCAATTCAAAATCAACAATGTTTAGAACAAAACAACAAAGACATCAATTAACATACATGACCATTAAAGTCACATAAAGAACTTTAGTTGATTTTTGAGCGAAGTTGAGCGGGTTACTGAAGAACGTAATATTTCAAGAAAAGAACTTGCAAAGCTAGTAAGTACTTCTCCAAGCTTTATTACACAGCTTTTTCATGGCAATAAAATTGCCAGTCTGGAATTTTTATCCAAAGTGGAAAAAGCCCTGGATATTCAGTTTAATATTACAGCCTCATCTTTAAATACGAAAACAGGCAATAAAAAAGCTCAAACATTATAAAACGTTTGAGCTGTATATTTTGCGGGTATATTAAATCTATTCGTTCACTACACCCATTGCACAGAATTTATCAATCCGTGTGGCAATCATCTTTTCGGTTTTTTCTTTACCAAGTGCCGTAATATCCTTTAAGATTTGCGTTTTCAAAGTCTCTGCCATAACCGCAGGGTTTTGGTGTGCACCACCCAGAGGCTCTTTAATCACACCATCGATCAGCTGGTTTTTCAGCATATCTGTAGACGTTAGCTTTAAGCATTCTGCAGCTTTCTCTTTAAAGTCCCAGCTGCGCCATAAGATAGATGAGCAAGATTCCGGTGAAATTACCGAATACCAGGTATGTTCCAGCATATAAACTTTATCACCGATACCAATACCTAAGGCACCGCCAGAAGCACCTTCGCCTATAATAAAACAAACAATAGGCACTTTCAGTACAGACATTTCCAACAAGTTCCTTGCAATTGCCTCTCCCTGTCCGCGCTCTTCAGCCTCAATCCCTGGGTAAGCACCCATAGTATCAATAAACGAAATTACCGGTCTGTTAAATTTCTCTGCTAGACGCATCAGCCTTAAAGCTTTACGGTACCCTTCAGGATTAGCCATACCAAAATTACGGTATTGCCGCTCTTTGGTATTCTTACCTTTCTGATGACCAATAATCATTACCGTCTGGCCACCAATGGTAGCAAACCCGCCAATAATAGCTTTATCATCACCAACCGTACGGTCGCCATGCATTTCAATAAAGTCATCACAGATCAAACTGATGTAATCAAGCGTTTGAGGCCTTTCAGGATGACGCGATAACTGAACTTCCTGCCAGCCTGTAAGATTTTTATAAAGTGCGTTCTGAGTCGCACTTAATTTCTCTTCCAATTCTATCAGTGTTGCAGACATATCTACTTTTGTTTTATCAGCTACCTGTTTAACCTTATCGATTTGCTGCATCAGCTCAGTGATCGGTTTTTCAAAATCAAATGATGTTTTTATCTGTTCCATAAGTGGGCGGTAAAAATAGTCATTTTATTTAAAACTTCGCAGCCACTCCGGCTTTAGGTAAAGATTTACTGATAAACTCCCTGATATGGTCATTCCCTTTCTGTAAATCATCCTTCCTCAGGTACATCATGTGCCCGCTTTCGTACCCTTCCCAGCTCATTCTGTCTTTCAGCTTACCTCCAGGATCCATTTGCCACATATTATACTTCGCATTGAAGTAATCACAAGCACCATCAAAATATCCAGATTGTACCATCAAATGCAAATAAGGGTTGGTCGCCATTGCAGATCTCAGGTCTTCGGCAGTATGATTACCATTATTGTCCCAAGGATAAACAGAGCCGAACATATTATATTTCAGGTCAGTTTTATAATTCAGCTCATTACGTATGTACATGTTAATTGCAGGCGTAAAAGAATGTAACCACGAAGTCAGCTCTGCATTATAATCAGGCCCTTCACCAGCATCCTGTTTATCTAGTCCTTTATATCTTGAATCAAGTCGTCCTACAGTAAAGCCTTTATCACGTAAAAGTTCTTTCCAGAAGAAATCA